>Ga0209694_1000137_pt1 | contig 139333 bp, 117 predicted proteins | sample GluameincwithD2O_FD_187499 | JGI IMG/M metagenome (GOLD analysis project Ga0209694, IMG submission 187499) | Mouse cecum microbial communities from Vienna, Austria - Glucosamine amended microcosms incubated with D2O (SPAdes) (version 2) | ecosystem: Host-associated > Mammals > Digestive system... | reverse complement strand
AAATCTGACCATCGCCCTCAACGAAGATACGCAAGCCATCGAGGATGTCATCGTCGTAGCCTACGGTACCGCCAAGAAGGAAGCTTTTACCGGTTCGGCCGGTGTCATCAAATCTTCCGAGTTGGAAGACCGCCAAGCCTCGAACGTAACCCAATCGCTTTCGGGACGTGTCGCCGGTCTTCAGGTTGCCAGCGCGAACGGTCAGCCCGGTTCGTCGGCTTCGCTGCGAATCCGCGGTATCGGTTCGTTCTCCGCAGCCAGCGAACCGCTCTTCGTGGTGGACGGATCGCCCTATGACGGCAATCTGTCGAACATCAATCCCGCCGACATCGAATCGATGACCGTGCTCAAAGATGCCGCTTCGAATGCCTTGTACGGTTCGCGCGGTGCGAATGGTGTCGTGATCATCACGACGAAAAAAGGCAGCAAGAGCAAAGATGCCGTCGTGACGTTCGATATGAAAATCGGTGTGAACACCCGATCGAAATATGCCGACTACGATGTCATCAAGGATCCGGCTACCTATTATGAAACGGCTTTCTCGGCTTGGAAAAACTGGGGCGCATCCGATCCCGTCGCTGAAACCTATCTGCTCGATAACGGCTACTTCGGCCAAGGTTTGGGTTATAATGTTTATACGCTTCCTGACGGTGAATCGCTCTTCGTGGATGGCAAAATCAACCCCAATGCCACGCTGGGCCGTGTCGATAGAAATTACTATACCGGGACGCTCAATACGCTGTTACCTGATGATTGGGCCGATGCCGCCTACAAGACCGGTGTGCGTCAGGACTACAATGTTTCGATCAGCGGCTCGACGGACCGGTCGGATAATTATTTTTCGTTCGGTTACACGAACGACGACGGTTATGTCGTAGGTTCTTCGTTCGAACGGTATACGGCTCGCGTGCGTTCCGATTTCCAAGCCAAAAAATGGCTGAAAGTGGGTGCCAATGCTGCTTATACCCGTACTGCGCAGGAGGGTGTCAATACCGACGCCAGCTCGTCGGCCAACATCTTCCTTCTGACGAACATGATCGCCCCGATCTATCCGCTCTATGTCCGCGACGAGGAGGGCAACATCATGCACGACGACTACGGCAATACGCTCTATGACTACGGTAACTATGATATGGGTAATTACTATAAAGGGCCGGCCAATTTCCCTATCATAGGCGGTAGCCGTCCTTTCATGGGACAGAGCAACCCGATTTCGGACAATATTCTCAACGAAAATTCGTCGGTGGGCAATGCGTTGAATGCGACGGGTTATGTCAAAGTGGACTTCCTGAAGGATTTCAGTTTCACGTTCAACGCCAGTACCGACGTCGCCGACAGCCGCTCGACGGACTATACGAACCCTTATTTCGGACAGTATGCCGGTTCGAACGGTATGCTTACCAAAACGCACACCCGTTCGGTGTCGGTCAACCTGCAACAGCTGCTCAACTATTCGAAGACCTTCGGCGAGAATACTGTCAATGTATTGCTCGGTCACGAAAACTACAAGCGCAAGTACGAATATCTCTCGGGGTCGAAGGTGAACATGTTCGATTACGGAGTTCGCGAGCTAAGTACGGCCGTGCGTAACCCGTCGGCCAATTCTTACGACACCAACTACAATACGGAGGGTTATTTCGTCAGCGCCGATTATTCCTATGCGTCGAAATATTTCGCATCGGCTGCCTATCGTCGCGACGCTTCGTCGCGGTTCCATCCCGACCACCGTTGGGGCAACTTCTGGTCGGTGGGCGCCGCATGGGTGCTTTCGCGCGAAAATTTCCTGAACAAGGTTTCGTGGATCGACCTGTTGAAATTGAAGGCCTCCTACGGCGCGCAGGGTAACGACGGTATCGGTTCGTACAGCTATGTGGATACCTACGAAGTGGTGAACTCGGCCGGACAGCCCGCTGCCTCGTTCGTTGCGAAAGGCAACCCCAACATCACGTGGGAGACCAACTACAACTTCAATGTCGGCGCCGAATTCAGTTTCTGGCAGGGACGTCTGTCGGGTTCGGTCGAGTATTTCTCGCGCAAGACCGAAGACCTGCTCTTCTCGCGTCCGGTTCCGTCGACGCTGGGATACGATTCCTATCCCGACAACATCGGTTCGATGCGTAACCGCGGTGTGGAAATCGATCTGAACGCCGTGCTGTATCGCAACAAGAACATCAACTGGAGTTTCTATGTCAACGCCACGCACTACAAGAATACGGTGATTTCGTTGCCTCCCGAAAAGGCGAACGGCTATGCTACGGGTAACTATTATTGGTCGGAGGGCGGCAGCCGTTACGACTGGTACATCCCGAGTTATGCCGGTGTGGATCAAGAGACCGGTATGGCACTTTGGTATCGCGACGTGAGGGATGCCGAAGGCAACATCACCCGTATGACGACCGACACCTATTCCTATGCCACGAAATACAATCACGGGTCGGCGCTGCCCGATCTCTACGGCGGTTTCGGTACGTCGTTCGAGTGCTACGGCTTCGACTTCTCGATCGGCTTCTCTTACCAGATCGGCGGTCAGAGCATCGACAGCGGCTATCAGGTCCTGATGCACAACTATTCGTCGAATCGCGGTTACAACTGGCACAAGGACATGCTCAATGCGTGGACTCCGGAGAATCCGAATTCGGATATTCCGATGCTCTGCTACGGTTCGGACTTCGGGTATGCCAACAGCCTTTCGGACCGGTTCCTCGAAGATGCTTCGTACATCAGTCTGAACAATATTTCGATCGGTTATACCCTGCCGAAGAAATGGACGTCGAAAATCGGCCTGCAAAAGCTGCGCATCTACTTCGCCGCCGACAACGTCGCTTTCTGGAGCAAACGGAAAGGTTTCGACCCGCGTCAAAGCTGGAACGGCTCCACGTCGGCTCAAATCTATGCTCCGATCCGTACCTTGTCGGGCGGTCTGACCTTGCAGTTCTAACCGGCAGCTTCATTTTATAAAAGACGTAATTATGAAAAAAGGAATATTGAATTTGAAAATATCGATTCTCCTCGCTTCCGCCGCCGTTCTTTGCGGAAGCTGCATCAAGGAGAATTTTCCGACCAATAGCGTGACGCAGGATCAGGTGGACAAGAACCCCAATTCGATGGAGTATCTGGTCAATGGTATGAACGTTTGGCTCGGTCAGGCTTTCACGATGGACGACGACCGGTTCCACTACGACTTCGGTTATCCGGGCCTCTGCATCGCTATGGATCGCATGGGACAGGACCTCGTCGATCCGAACAACGATAACTACGACCAGTTCTCGTCGTGGTCGCAGATCGCCTATCTGGATCCCGACCGTTATCAATCCTACTTTTTTTGGAACTTCTATTACACGCTGATCGCTAAGGCCAACATCGTGTTGAAGACGGCCGATCCCGAATCACCCGATTTCATCGAGGATTGGTATCCGGCCATCGGTCAGGCCAAGTTCTATCGTGCGTTCGCTTACTTCAACTTGGTGCAGCTCTACCAGTGGACGTATCTCAACGACAAGACGCTTCCGGCCGTACCCATCCTCGACGAGAAGAGCGGTGAAGCCGAGGCTTCGAACGCTCCGCGTGCGTCGGTAGAGAAGGTCTACGAGTTTATTCTTGCAGACATGGCGGATGCTTGGAAGTATCTCGATGCCGATGATTACGGTTACGAGCGCAGTGCCATCAACCTCGTTGATCAGCAAGTCGTAGCGGGTCTTTATGCCCGTATCTATCTCACGATGGGCGGTGAGGAAAACTGGCAACAGGCAGCTGCATACGCCAAGATGGCCCAACGCGGATTCACTCCGCTGAATGAGCAGCAGTTCAACAATCCCGTGAACGGATTCAATGATATCCTGTCGCAGAATTCGTGGATCTGGGCCATCGATCTCACACTCGACGATGATGCCGTGAAGACCGGTATTATCAACTTCACCTCGTTCATGTGCAATATCTACGAAATGGGGTATTCGAGTGTCGGTGTGAATGCGATTATCGATGCCGCCCTTTACGACGAAATGGGCGAGAACGACTTCCGTCGCAATACGTGGGATTCGGAAAGTTATCTGTCGAACAAGTTCGCTCCTTATATGGGCGATCCGCAAAGCGAGTTGCAGGCTTGTGACTTCCCGTTGATGCGTGTCGAGGAGATGATGCTGATCGAGGCCGAAGCCGAAGGTATGCTCGATGCTGCCAAAGGCGCGCAGTTGCTGACGGCGTTCGGACAGTTGCGCGATCCCGACTATACATGCACGGCTTCTACGCCGGAAGAGGTGCGTGAAGCCGTGTGGATTCAGCGTCGTCTGGAGCTTTGGGGCGAAGGGTTCTCACTGTTCGATATCAAGCGTTTGCAGAAAGGCGTGACCCGTCTGTACGAGGGCTCGAACCATCCGGATTTGTACAAATGGAATTTCACGGTGACGCCGGGTTACATGAATTTCTGCATTCCGCGCAGTGAAATCCAGAACAACGACGGTATTTCGCAGGAGCAGAACAACCCGACCCCGAAGCAGCCTACTCCCGGAGCTACCTACGATACTCCTTATATTTAGCGACTGTCGATCTGTGACGAAAAGCCCCGCATCCCATAAGGATGCGGGGCTTTCATGTGGCTTCCGAGACTGGATGCTTTTGCGGATTCCGGTCGGACGATTTATTCCGCTTCGCGCCAGTCGCCGTTGGCCTTGATGAGGTCGATGAGCCGGTCGAGCGCCTCCTCCTGCGGGATGTTCCGTTCGACGATTTCACACCCTTTGTAGAGCGTGATGCGCCCGGGTGCAGCCCCGACGTAGCCGTAATCGGCGTCGGCCATCTCGCCCGGGCCGTTGACGATGCACCCCATGACTCCGATGCGTAGATTTTTCAGGTGCGAGGTGCGCGATTTGATTTCGGCCAGCGTCTTTTCGATGTCGTAGAGCGTCCGGCCGCAGCTCGGGCAGGCGATGTACTCCGTGTGCGAAAACCGCACACGGGCAGCTTGCAGAATCATCAGCTCGATTTCACGCAGCTGTGCATCGTCGAATGCCGGTGCGTCGATCCGGATGCCGTCGGCCAGCCCGTCGAGCAGCAACGGCCCCAAATCGGCCGCGGCCTTTACGGCCAGCGTCTCCAACGACGGCTCGTTGTAGCGACATTTCACGACGACCGGTTCGTTGCTGTCCATGTTGAGGATAGCAGCCCGCAGTTCGGCTGTGGGATTTTCGGAGAGGGCTTCGAGGATGCGGAAACCCTCCGTCGGTTCGTCGTGCACGACGGGCACCGCTACGTGCGAACGGCGCCGGTATTCGGTCGGCGAGTAGCGTTCGGGATGCTTGACCGAGAACTCACCCGTGCGGTGGCTGAAGTGGTCGACGAGCAGTCGGGCGACGGGTATTTCGTTTTCGGGTGCTTCGGTCAGCGATACGCGGATCGTGTCGCCGATGCCATCGGCCAGCAGAGCACCGATGCCTACGGCGCTCTTGATGCGTCCTTCGAGGCCGTTTCCGGCCTCTGTGACGCCCAAATGAATCGGGTAATGCATCGCCTCGTGCTCCATCGCCTCGACCAACAACCGGTAGGCGGCGACCATCACCCGCGTGTTGCTCGATTTCATCGAGACGACAACTTGGTCGAAGTCGCGTTCCTTGCAGACCCGTAGAAATTCCATCGCCGAAACGACCATCCCCTCGGGTGTGTCGCCGTAACGGTCGAAAATGCGCTTGGCCAACGACCCGTGGTTGACGCCGATGCGCAGTGCGACGCCCCGCTGGCGGCATTGTTCGATCAATGCCTCGAATTCGCCGTGCGCAGCACGGTAATTTCCCGGGTTGATGCGCACCTTGTCGACGTAGCGGGCGGCCGTGGCGGCGATTTCGGGCAAAAAATGGATGTCGGCGACGATGGCGGTGTCGAATCTGTCCTCGCGCAAGCGCCGCACAATGTTTTGCAGGTTTTCGCCCTCGCGCTGGCCTTGCGCGGTCAGCCGGACGATGTGTCCGCCCGCGCGGTCGATGCGTTCGATTTGGGCGACGCTGGCTTCGGTATCTTTGGTGTCGGTGTTGGTCATCGACTGCACCGCAATCGGATGGCCGCCGCCGATCGTGACGCTGCCAATGCGCACGGCATTCGTGGCGCGGCGGGTGAAACGGGTAAGATTCATTGTTTGATGAGATTCATGAACTCTTCGCGTGTGCGGTGGTCCGAAAGGAAGATGCCCGTGAACGCCGAAGTTGTCGTCGCCGACTGTTGTTTTTCGACGCCCCGCATTTGCATGCACATGTGTCGTGCTTCAATCACCACGGCCACGCCCATCGGATTCAGAGCCTCTTGGATGCAGTCGCGGATTTGTACCGTGAGCCGTTCCTGCACCTGCAGCCTGCGCGCGAAGCATTCCACGACCCGCGCGATTTTCGACAGTCCGGTGATATGCCCGTTCGGGATATAGGCTACGTGGGCCTTGCCATAGAAAGGCAGCAGGTGATGCTCGCACAGCGAATACAATTCGATCTCCTTGACCAGTACCATCTGTTTGTACTCCTCGCGGAACATCGCCGAACGAATGATTTCCAACGGGTTTTCGTCGTATCCTTTCATGAGGAACGACATCGCTTTGGCGACCCGTTCGGGTGTTTTGAGCAGCCCCTCGCGCGTCGGGTCTTCGCCCAACAGCCGCAGGATTTCGGTATAGTGTTCTTTCAGCGCGTCGAGGGCCGCGGTATCGAAATGTTCCTCTTTTTCGTAATGTTTTTCCATAGGTGTAGTGTCGTTATGCCTGCCCGCCGAATTCCATCAGATAACCTTTGATGAAAGCATCGAGGTCTCCGTCCATTACCGCCTCGACCGCCGAGGTCTGCACCCCCGTGCGGTGGTCTTTCACGCGGCGGTCGTCAAAGACGTAGGAGCGTATCTGCGAACCCCATTCGATTTTCTTCTTCGACGCTTCCAGCGCCTGTTGCGTGGCCATGCGCTTGTCCAGTTCGCGTTGGTAGAGCTTCGACCGCAGGATGCGCATCGCGTTCTCGCGGTTCATCAATTGCGAGCGGGTCTCCATGTTTTCGATCAGAAATTCGACCGGTTCGCCCGTATCGGGATCTTTGCCGTGATAGCGCAGCCGCACGGCCGTCTCGACCTTGTTGACGTTCTGACCGCCGGCGCCGGACGAACGGAACGTATCCCAGTCGATATCGGCCGGATTGACAGTGATTTCAATGGTGTCGTCCACGGCAGGCGAGACGAAGACCGATGCGAAGGTGGTCTGCCGCTTGTTGTTGGCGTTGAACGGCGAGAGCCGCACCATGCGGTGTACGCCGTTTTCGCTTTTGAGATAGCCGTAGGCGTATTCGCCCTCGAATTCGAGCGTGCACGACTTGACGCCCACTTCGTCACCCGCCTGATAATCGAGTACCTTGACCTTGTAGCCGTGTGCCTCGCCCCAGCGGGTGTACATGCGCAGCAGCATCGAGGCCCAGTCGAGTGCTTCGGTGCCGCCCGCCCCGGCGTTGATGTCCATGATAGCCCCCAATTTGTCCTCGTCGCGGCGCAGCATGTTGCGCATCTCCAGTTGTTCGACCGCTTCGCGTGCTTGGGCATACTGCTCGTCCATTTCTTGCTCGGTGAGGATCCCCTCTTTCAGAAAGTCGGGCATCAACTGCAAATCCTCGACGCGGCGGCGCACCTCGTCGTAATCGTCGACCCACGTCTTGATGCCCGCCACCTTGCGCAACTGTTCGCGGGCCTTGTCGGGATTTTCCCAAAAATCGGGCTCTTGGGTCTTCTCTTCCTCGTTGCGCAGGTCGATGCGCTTCTGCTCGATCTCCAAGCATTGTTCGAGCCGTTCGCGGCGGGTTTCCAGCTCCTTGATCTGTTCGGCAAGTATCATGGTGTGAATGAATGTTGAGGTGTCAGAATTTCGTTTGCAGGCGGCGTTCCGCGAAGTCGATGATGCACTCCGCCGTTCCGTCGATGCCGAGGAGCGACGAATTGATGCATAACTGGTAGGTCGCCGCCTCGCCCCACGTGCGCGAACTGTAATAGTTGTAGTAGGCGGCGCGGCTGTGGTCGGTACGTTCCATGAGACTTTCGGCTGCAATCGGGGTGATGTCTTCCGACTGGCACAACCGTTCGATGCGGTCGGCACGGTCGGCGGTGATGAATACGCTGATGCAGTGCGGATCGTCGCGCAGGATGTAGTCGGCGCACCGGCCTACGAACAACGCCGACTCGCGTGCGGCGACATTGCGGATGACATCGCTCTGAATCTTGAAAAGCGCATCGTTCGACAGCACGTTGTTGTCGGTTCCCGTGTCGCCTGCGAAAGGCGAACGCAGATAACCGATAAGTGTCGACAGCACGCGGCGCGACTGTTTTTCGTCGGCTTCCTCGAAGCATTGCGGGCACAGTCCGCTCTGTTCAGCGGCCATGTCGAGCAGTTGCCGGTCGTACATCCGGATTCCGAGCCGTTCGGCGATGCGTTTGCCGATAGCGCGTCCGCCGCTGCCAAGCTGGCGGCCGATGGTGATGACGAATCTATCTTGCATGGGGTGTCGTGTTGGATACGGATTGAATCGAGGCTCGGAAACGGCGCAGTTCGCGCGTCAGCAATACGAACGACACGACCGAAGCCAGCAGGTCGGAGATCGGCATGGCGCACCAGACGCCCCAGCTGCCGTCCCACGGAGTGTGAAGTTCGAAGAAACGGGGCAGCAGGATAAGCCCGGGCAGCAGAAAGAGCAGTTGCCGTGACAGCGAGAGAAAAATCGCCTTGCTGGCCATCCCGATGCTTTGGAAAAAGTTGGTTGCGACCATTTGGAACCCGATGATCGGGAAGAAAGCGAATGCCAGCCGCATTCCCTCTGCCGCAATGCGGATGAGCTCGGCATCGGAGGTGAAGAGCGAGACTGCCATGCGCGGCAGAAATTCGCCGATGACGAATCCGCACGAAGTGATGGCCGTCGCGCCGATGATGGTCAGCCGCAGCACGCGCAGCACGCGTTCGAACTGTCGGGCGCCGAAGTTGTAGCCTGCGATGGGCTGCATGCCTTGGTTGATGCCCATGACGATCATCACGAAGAAAAATGCCAGTCGGTTGACGATGCCGTAGGCGCCGATGGCGAGGTCGCCGCCGTATTGTTTGAGCCCTTTGTTGATGAGGATGACGATGAAGCAGGCAGCCAAGTTCATCAGAAAGGGCGACATGCCGATGGCGATGATGTTGTGGACAATCGTCCGTTTCAGTCGGTAGATGCCGCGCCTGAAGTGAAGCAGTTCGCGCCGGTCCGAAAGGATGCGGAATTGCCAGACGAGCGAGATGACCTGCGCCAGCACTGTGGCGATGGCCGCCCCGCGGATGCCCCAGCCGAATCCGTAGATGAAGAGTGGGTCGAGCATCGTGTTGATGACGACGGTGTTGATGGTCGCATACATCGACTTGCGCGGGTGGCCCGAGGCGCGCAGCACGGCGTTCAGTCCCAAGTACATGTGGGTGACGACATTGCCCCACAGGATGATGGACATGTATTCGCGGGCATAGCCGATCGTCGCGTCGCTCGCCCCGAAGAAGTAGAGGATGGGGTCGAGGAAATACAAAGCGGTCAGACCGAACAGAACGCCGATGATTAAGTTCAGAACCAGTACGTTGCCCAACACTCGCTGCGCCGTCTCGTAGTCCCGTTGGCCGAGACGCATCGAGATGAGCGTTGCGGCACCGACGCCCACCAAGGAACCGAATGCCGCGGCGAGGTTCATCAACGGGAAAGTCAGTGCCAGTCCCGAAATGGCCAGCGGCCCGACCCCGTGGCCGATGAAGATGCTGTCGACCATGTTGTAAAGCGACGATGCGGTCATGGCGATGATGGCCGGTACGGCATATTGTACGAGCAACTTGCGGATGCGCTCGGTACCGAGCGTCAGCGCTGCCGATTGGGGATTTGTCATAAGTTGTGTTTAGTGCGGCACAAAAGTACGACATTTTTTCCGAATGTCCGCGTGCGGCCGCTTCGGAAACCATCCGTTTGTATTTTTGCCTTGCTTTCGATACCTCGCTTCTGCAAAATGTAATTAAACATGCTTTTGCTTTCGGCTTATTCGTATCTTTGCATCGAAAATGGAAAGGCCGCGGAATGTCATCGGATTTTCGCACAGCCTTCAACCGTGTCAGTGAATAGAAAATGGATTGGATTTTATTGATTGTTGCCGGATTTTTCGAATCCGGATTCGCTTTTTGTCTCGGGAAGATGAAAGAGACTTCCGGCACTGAATATTGGCTTTGGGGCGCAGGATTTCTCGTCTGCCTCGCTTTGAGCATGGTATTGCTTGCCCGCGCGGTGCGGACGTTGCCCATCGGCACGGCCTATCCCGTCTGGACGGGTATCGGGGCTGTGGGAACCGTGTTGTTCGGCATCTTTTTTCTGCACGAACCGGCTACTCTCGCGCGGCTCTTTTTCATCGCGCTGCTGGTTTTCGCCATCATCGGGCTGAAGATGGCGTAGACCTCACTCGTATTCCCAGTCGGTGCCGTCCTTGCCGTCTTTGACGCGGATGCCTGCGGCGGCCAGTCCGTCGCGGATGCGGTCGGATGCGCCCCAGTCTTTCGCCGCACGGGCTTTCAGCCGTTCATCGAGTAACATCTCGACCAGCGGCGTCACGTAGTCGCGGCCCGATGCCGTCCCGGCCGCTTTTTCGTCCTGCAATCCGAGGATGTCGAACGCATAGCGTTGCACGGTGGCTTTCAGTGCGTCGAGGTCGGCGGACGTAAGGGTTTCCTTGCCGTCAGCTATCTGGTTGATGATGCGCACCCAGTCGAACAGCGCCGAGATGACCATTGGCGAATTGAGGTCGTCGGCCATCGCCGCACGGCAGCGTTCCTCCAACTCGGCGGGATCGACCGTCGAGTTTGCTGCCGGTTGGAGCTTGTGCAGCGTTTCGATGCCTTTCATCAGCCGGTCGAGTCCCTTTTCGGCGGCTTGCAGCGCTTCGTTCGAGAAATCGAGCGTCGAGCGGTAGTGGGCCTGCAAGACGAAGAACCGGATGGTCATCGGCGAGTAGGCCTGCGCCAGCAGTTTGTGCGAGCCGGTGAACAATTCCTCCAACGTGATGAAGTTGCCCAGCGATTTGCCCATCTTCTGACCGTTGATCGTAATCATGTTGTTGTGCACCCAGTAGCGGGCCGAGTCGTGTCCGAGGGCCGCGGTCGACTGGGCGATTTCGCATTCGTGGTGGGGGAACATCAGGTCCATGCCGCCGCCGTGGATGTCGAACCGTTCGCCGAGGTAGCGCGTCGACATGGCCGAGCATTCCATATGCCAGCCCGGGAAGCCGTCGCTCCACGGCGAGGGCCAACGCATGATGTGTTCGGGCGAGGCCTTTTTCCACAGAGCGAAGTCGTAGGAGTGGCGTTTGTCGCTCTGGCCGTCCAGTTCGCGGGTGTTGGCCACGATGTCGTCGAGATTGCGGCCCGAAAGACGGCCGTAGTGGTGGTCGGCGTTGTATTTTTCGACGTCGAAATAGACCGAGCCGTTCGATACATAGGCGTAGCCGGCATCGAGAATCCGCTGTACGAACGCGATCTGTTCGATGATATGCCCCGAGGCGTGGGGTTCGATCGAAGGCGTCTCGACATTCAGTGCATCCATCGCACGGTGGTAGCGCTCGGTGTAATAGTGCGCTACTTCCATCGGTTCGAGTTGCTCCAAGCGGGCTTTCTTGGCGATTTTGTCTTCGCCCTCGTCGGCATCGTGCTCCAAGTGGCCTACGTCGGTGATGTTGCGGACGTAGCGTACCTTGTAGCCCGAAGATTTGAGGTAGCGGAACAGCAGGTCGAACGTCACCGCCGGACGGGCATGCCCCAGGTGCGGGTCGCCGTAGACCGTCGGACCGCAGACGTACAAGCCTGCACGACCCGGAGTGAGCGGTTCGAATCGTTCTTTGCGCCGTGTCAGCGTATTGTAGAGTACCAATTCTGAGTCCATGTCGAAACGTGTTTTTAGAGCGTAAAATTAGGCATTTTCTGCCGAACATGCAAAAAATGATTATTTTTGCAAAATCGAAATCTATCCGTTTACCTTGATATGAATTTTTTCAAACGTTGGAACAACCTCGTCGGATGGGCGGTCTTCGCCGTTGCGGCGTTCGTTTATCTGAAGACGATGGAACCCGTGTCGAGCCTTTGGGACTGCTCGGAGTTTATCGCCACCTCTTATAAACTGGAGGTCGGTCACCCTCCCGGGGCGCCGCTCTTCATGATGCTGGCCCGCCTCGCCACGCTGTTCGCTTTCGGAAACCCCGATTATGTGGGGGTTGCCGTCAACGCAATGAATTCCATTGCGAGTGCATTCTGCATACTCTTTCTTTTCTGGACGATTACGCATCTCGCGCGGCGGCTCGTCGACCGCAATGGCGGCGAATTGACCGTTGTCAATACGTGGGCCATTCTCGGTGCCGGTATTGTCGGGGCATTGGCCTACACGTTCACCGATACATTCTGGTTTTCGGCCGTCGAGGGCGAGGTCTACGCCTTGTCGTCGATGTTCACGGCGCTGGTCGTGTGGCTGATGCTCAAATGGGAGGAGCACGCCGACGAACCCGGATCCCTCCGCTGGATCGTGCTGATTGCCTATCTGATGGGCTTGTCTATCGGTGTGCATATCCTCAATCTGCTGACCATTCCGGCGTTGGCATTCATCTACTATTTCCGCCGTACCGAGCGCACGACGCTCAAAGGCATCGGCGTGACTTTCTTGGTCGGATGCGCCGTGCTGGTCGTCATCAACAACCTGATTATTCCCTACTCGGTCTGGGTAGGTGCGATGGTCGACGTCTTCTTCGTCAACGTCTTGGGGCTGCCGGTCAATTCGGGCATGGCGGTCTTCGCGTTGGCTCTTATCGGTGGCATGGGATATCTCGCATGGCGGGCCCACACGAAGGGCCATGTCGTGTGGAATACGCTGCTGCTTAGTGTCACGATGATTCTTGTCGGCTATTCGTCCTACGCTTCGGTGACGATCCGCGCTGCGGCCAATCCGCCGATGAACTCCAATAACCCGAGCAATCCGCAGACTCTGCTGTCGCTGCTCAACCGCGACCAGTACGGCGATCGTCCGTTGGTTATGGGGGCCTATTTCTCTGCTCCGAAACGAACGGACGACTACAAGTACCGCAATTTCTTCTATTTGGGCGAGGACGGCAAGTACCGCTCCGCACGGATGTTGTCGGGATACAAGTATGATCCGCAATTCATGCACTTGTTCCCGCGCATGTGGGATTCGCGCAAGGGCGAAGGTTACAAACAGTGGGCCGCCTACCGCACCAAAATCGAAACGCTGCGCGATGAGAACGGTGAAATCCTCCGTGACGAACAGGGCCGCCCCGAACGTGGCGTCGTGCTCGATTTCGGCCGCAAACGGGTCTACCGCGACGAATACGGCGAGACGCAGACCGTCGTCGAACCCACGTTTTTGGAAAATCTCAACTATTTCTTCAACTACCAGTTGAGTTACATGTACTGGCGTTATTTCCTTTGGAATTTCGTCGGCCGACAGAGCGACATCCAGCCGGTGGGGTCGACTATTACGGACGGCAACTGGCTCTCGGGTATCAAATGGATCGACCGCCATTTCACTGGCCCGCAGGACGACCTTCCGCACGAAATCGCCGAAAACAAGGGCCGTAATACCTATTATTTTCTGCCGTTTCTCTTGGGATTGATCGGTCTGCTTTACCAGCTGAACCGCGACCAGCGCAACTTCTCCATCGTGATGATTCTCTTCATTATGACGGGTATCGCGCTGGTGTTTTACTTCAACACTTCGCCCGGCGAGCCGCGCGAACGCGACTACGTTTATGCCGGTTCGTTCTACGCCTTTTCGATTTGGATCGGTTTGGGCGTACTGGCCGTCCGCGAATTTTTCGCCCGACTGGCCCGCCGCAATACGACCGCCGTGGCTGTGGCCGCTACGGTCGTCTGCATGGGCGTTCCTGCGATTCTCTGTGCCGAAAACTGGGATGACCATGACCGTTCGCACCGTTACATGGCCCGCGACATCGGCTGGAACTATCTGATGTCCACGCTGCCGAACTCCATCATCCTGAACTACGGCGACAACGACACTTTCCCGCTGTGGAACAATCAGGAGGTCTATGGCGTGCGTCCCGATGTGCGTATCATGAACACTTCCTATCTCGGCGGCGAGTGGTATATCGACGAGATGAAGACCCGCGCGAACGATGCAGCAGGCATCCCGTTCTCGCTGCCCAAGCACAAGTACACCTATATGAACGATTGGGTGCCGGTGAGCAATCGCATCGATCGTCCCGTGGAATTGAAGGAGGTGATCGACTTCATCCGCAACGACGACCCCCGCACGCAGCTGCGGCTGGACGATGGCACGGACGATGGCGAACGGGTCGACTACATTCCGACCAAGCAACTCGCGCTACCGGTGAACAAGGAGAATGTTATTGCCTCGGGCATAGTTCGCGAGGCCGACCGCGACAAGATGGTCGATACGATTTACTTCTCGTTGACCAAGAGTGCTATCGACAAAAGCCAACTGATGTTGCTCGACATGCTGGCCCACTTCGACTGGAAACGGCCCATCTTCATGACGCAGCCCTACATGTTCTACGACCTCGGATTGGCCGATTATCTCCAGTTCGACGGCTATGCCTACCGGTTCGTGCCGATTCGCACGCCCGTGAAAAGCGTTGCCGAGATGGGCCGCATCGACCCCGATTATGCGGCGCCATTGCTGCGCGATACGTTCCGTTACGGCAATCTCGCCGATCCGCGGGTCAATGTCGACTACTTCCTGCAATACAATCTGAATGCTTCCCATGCACGGGCGGCTTTTGCGCGTGTCGCCAAGGCGTTGTTGGAACAGAACCGTGTCGACGAAGCGGTCGAGTTGCTCGACCTCGGACTGGAACGGCTGCCGACGAGCCAGATACGCTTCACGGCCAACAATACCTATCCTTTCTTGGAGGCCTATTATGCGGCCGGTGTGCTGGGAGCCCCCGATGCGATACGGAAAGGCGATGCGCTGTTGCTCGAATACGCGCATACGATTATCGAGTACATCGAGTATTATCTGCGGTTCGAGGGTGTGCAGGCCGACATGGTTGCTTCCGAATTGACCGAACGACTGAAAGATCTCGGCGATGTCTATTATCTGGCCTCCTATGCCGGCCGGAACGACATCGTGCGCGAACTGAACGAGTATTATCGCTCGTTGGGTGTCGTCGAGGAAGATTTGGCCGATGTGGGCGATCGTCCGCAGCCGGTAGATGCCGATACGCTGCTCGACTGACGGCGGGGACGATTTTCCGATATGAATTCCGGTGAAAAGTTTGCGAAACCGTCGAAAAAGAACTACTTTTGTGCGGCTTGATCCGGAATTTCTTCGGGTTCGGGCCGCACGGAAGAGACCGAAAATCCGTAAACAGAGTAGGAGAAACTTAATCTTAATCAATTAATTTTATGAATTGGTATTTGACTTGCTTGAAAGAGCATTATGCCGATTTCAAAGGACGTGCTCGTCGTAAGGAGTACTGGATGTTTGTCCTGTTCAACGTCATCGTGTCGATGGTGCTGACTATTCTCGGCGGTTTGATCAAATGTTCGTGGATCGGCTCGCTCTACAGTTTGGCCGTATTGGTTCCGAGCTTGGCCGTATCGGTACGCCGTCTGCACGACACGGGTCGCAGCGGTTGGTGGATTCTCATCTCGTTGATTCCCGTCGTAGGTGCCATCTGGTTGATCGTGCTCCTGTGCCTCGACAGCCAGCCCGAAGCCAACGAGTGGGGTGAAAATCCCAAAAAGGCCTAAGGCATCGATTAATCGAATATGAAAAAGACGGCTCAATGCGAGCCGTCTTTTTTCTTTTTGCGGGCGAAAGCGGGTCACGCCACGTTGTCTTTCAGTTGACGCCAGATCGATGCGTTGATGGCCATCGAAATTGAGGCGATTAGAATAATCAGTACGGTCATGACGATGAAAGTGACGAACCCGTTGTGGATTGTATCGCAGATGGCGATGGCGATTGCCGAAACGATAAGGGCCGCAATGCCGAAGACGACCGATACGCCGAAGATAGTCCATTTGCTGCCGTAGGTGGCATCGTTCGAGGCTTTGATGGCCTGTATCGGGTTCATGCTTTTTTCGATTAGGAAGTAGACGGAGAGCGACCAAGCGATGGCAAGCACGATGCCCGGCACGAAGAGGAACAACATAGCGGCATAGATGCCCAGTACCATCAGGATGACCGTGAGCAGGTATTCGCCCATATAGCGGCGGTATTTGCTTTCGAAGATGCCCAACGGATTGATGATATTGCCTTTGGCCAGTTCGGTCGGCAATAGGGCAATGGCGATGGTCGTGCCGATGTTGAGGTAGGGAATCCAAATCGTGACGAGCCACAGCGCGATGGCTGCGATAATCGAAGGGGCGTTTTTCACACCGATGGTGATGGCTTCTTGGAAGGTTTCACCGAATTGGAGGGTTTTCGTTTCCATGATGGTGATTGTTTAGGGTTTGAATTTATGCGGAAAAATGAAAAATCAGCGGATAATCACTGTGTTGATTAATCGAATTCCCGATTCGCGGTTGATGGCGTCGCGCAGCGCATCGCGTTGGTAGAACAATTCCGAACGCATCACGCTCGACTGGATACGGACATAGAGCACGTGTCGTTCCAATCGCAACTCGGTCGTCAGGTCGGCGGCGCGGTCGCCTACGATGGCCCGCCATGTGTCGGGTAGTCTGCCTTCGGCGACTTTGGCGGCGACGTAGGGGCGTTTGAAAAATTCGTCGAGCAGGTCGCCCATCAGCATGGTTTTCGTGCGTCTCATGGTTCCGGTGCGGTAGGTCGGTCGGTTTTTTCGCCGTTTTCGGCGGTGACGTTTCCGGTTGCGGTGCGGTCGGTCTCCGGAACGTCGGCTTCTTCTGAGGATTCGATGTTTTCGGGGGTGTCGGCCTTTTCTACGGCATCGATCTCCTCGGGTACTGCAGCGTGTTCGACCGTAATGCGACCGTCCTGTACGCTGAAAAGCGCATAACGGTCGCATGCCTTGTCGAGAATGGCTTGCAGGCGGGTCGGATTGCAGTCGGTGATGAGGATTTGTCCGAAATCGTCGCCCGTCACTAACCGGATGAGCCGTTCGACCCGCGAGGCGTCGAGTTTGTCGAACAAGTCGTCGAGCAGCAACAGCGGTTTTTCCGCTTTTTCATCGGCGATGATGCGGTACTGGGCCAGTTTGAGCGCAATCAGAAACGATTTCTGTTGCCCTTGCGAGCCGTATTTGCGCAATGGATAGTCGGCAATGCGTAGCACCAAGTCATCGCGGTGGATGCCGGCGGTCGTAAATTCATTGACGAGATCTTTCTGGCGGGCTGCCTGCAGAATCTCGTCGAACGGGCGGTCGTTCAGTTCCGATTTGTAGTGCAGGGCGACCTGTTCGCGGTCGCCCGAGAGGGTGCGATAGAATGATTCGACCAGGGGTTGCAGCCGTTCGACGAATGTACGGCGCCGCTCGTGAATGATTGTGCCGTGGTCGACCAGCTGTCGGTCGTAGATGGCGAGCATCGTCTCGTCTAGTTGCATCTTCAGCAGACGGTTGCGTTCCGCCAGCACGGCATTGTAGCGCATCAACGCATGAAGATAGCCCTTGTCCAGCTGCGAGATGCAGGCGTTGAGGTATCGACGCCGTTCGTCCGCCGCATCGCTGATGAGCACGCCGTCCGCCGGCGACACGATGACCGCGGGAATCAGTCCCACGTGGTCGGCCAGCCGGTCATATTCCTTGCCGTTGCGTTTCAGCACTTTACCGCCTTTGCGCATGCACGAGCAGACGACCTGCTCATTTCGTCCCGCATCCGAGACGTACTGTCCCTCGATGAGGAAAAAATCGGCCCCGTGGCGGATGCTCTGTCCGTCGGTCATCTGGAGCGACGATTTGCACATCGAGAGGTAGTAGACCGCATCGACGACATTGGTTTTGCCGGCACCGTTGTCGCCCACCAAGCAGTTCACTCCCGCACACAGCGCGAGTTCCTCTTGTGCGATGTTTTTGAAGTCGAGCAACGCTATTTTTTTGAGACGCATGGGGCGAAACAGGGTCGTTAGTGTGGTCAAAGATACGAAAAATCCCGACAGGACCTTGTATTTCGGGAATAGTTTTGTATCTTTGCCCGAATTCCGTCCGTGCGGAGGTGTCGGAGGTGCCTCGCATCCGACCGGAACGTCAAAGTTGATAAAACGTAAAATCTGATATAAAAATGGCAAAACAGCAAGCTGCCGAGCAGCAGGAGACTCTCGGCCAAGCAATGAACAGAACCGAACTCTTCTTGGAGAACAACGGGCGCAAGATGTCGTATGTGCTTCTCGCGCTGTTGGTTGTCGGTCTATTGATCTACGGTTACCGTGCGCTTATCATGCAGCCGCGAGCCGAGAAAGCCGCCGAGATGATCGCGCAGGCGCAGGAACGTTTCGAGTCCGAGACGCCCGACTACGTGCTGGCGCTCGAAGGCGATGCGAACGGTGCCGGTTTCCTCGAAGTCATCGACCAGTACGGCTCCACGCCGTCGGGCAATTTGGCCAAACACTACGCCGGTATCTGCTACCTGCAAACGGGCGATCTGGAGCAGGCTGCCGCTTATCTGGCGAAATATTCGACCGTGAAAGGACTCCCGGGTGCATTGATTAATGCGCAGAATTATGGTTTGCAGGGAGATGTCGCTGTCGAGCAGGGCGATTATGCACGTGCCGTGAAGTTCTACGATAAGGCCGTGAAAGCCGCCGACAACAATCTGACCGCTCCGATGTATCTGCGCAAGGCCGGTTTGGCTGCTCGCGCGACGGGCGATTCGAAAAAGGCCAATGCTTGTTTCGAACGGATTCTGACGGAATACCCCGCTTCGATGGATGCCCGCGAGGCCGAAAAACTGCTCGGCACCGTACGGTAATCCCGAATCGTCGGAAATCCGAATAGCACGATAACGAATGGCAACGAAAAACCATAATCTTTCGACGTTCGACACGCCGCTTCCCTCGGCCGAGGAGATGCGGTTCGGCATCGTCGTGGCCGAGTGGAACCGCGAAGTGACCGAAGCATTGCTCGAAGGGGCTGTCCGCACGCTCCGCAATGCCGGTTGTCCCGACATGAACATCCAAATCAAGTATGTTCCGGGGGCGTTCGAACTCACGCTCGGCGCGCAGTTCTTCGCCGAATACACCGATGTGGATGCCGTGATCGTTTTGGGATGCGTCGTGCAGGGGGATACGCGCCATTTCGACTTCATCTGTCAGGGCGTGACGCAGGGTGTGACACAATTGCAGATTCACTGGAACATGCCCATTGCGTTCGGCGTACTGACCGTCGATGATATGCAGCAGGCGCTCGACCGTTGCGGCGGGCGTTTGGGCAACAAGGGTGATGAAGCCGCAGCGGCGGCCATTCAGATGGTTAAGCTGCAAATCGACATGGAAGCCCTTTCGCCTAACCACGAACCCGATCGTCGGACGATCAATTAGACCACGAGGGTCGGCGGAAAAATTTAAGGAGCGTCGCAAACGAATGCGGCGCTCCTTTTTTATGAGCTATCGATTCATCGGGGCTTGGGCGGTTTCGCACAAATCCCGATAGTATTTCATATATTGCGTGCGTTGGTAAACGTCGTCTGCCGCGTGGCCGTAGTCCATTCTTCCGCGGAACTCTTCGATCGAAGTGAATCCATGACGGTCGGCCCATGCGTCGATGAATGCGCCGATTGTGTCAATGACCGGATAGCCGTAAAGATGGATGGCCGTGCAAATTTGTACGGCCCGTGCGCCGCACAGCAGGGCTTTGACAGCCGCGTTGCCGTCGTGCACGCCGGTCGAAACGGCGATGTCCAGTTGCGGTACGGCGGTGGTGCAGAGGGCTACGGTCCGCAAAACGTTTCGGAGTTCCGACGAGTGGCTGTACGGTGAGCCGACGGAGAATGCAAGTCGCTCGATGTCGATGTCGGGTTCGAAGAACCGGTTGAAAAGCACTGCGCCACGCGCTCCGCGGCCCACCAGCGCATCGGCTACGGCCAGTACGTTGGTCAGCCGTTGGGGCAGTTTGACGGCGACGGGAATAGCGACGGCTTCGGCAACCTTGCAAACTGTGTCGGCATAGGTGCGTTCCAGTTCCGAGGCCGTCAGGTGATGGTCGGTCGGTTGCAGAAAGATGTTCAGTTCCAGTGCCGATGCGCCTGCCCGTTCCATCGCTGCGGCATAGTCGGCCCATCCGTCCGAACCGGCGATGCAGTTGATGCTGGCGATGACAGGTACAGCGGTTTCGCCGCTCTTTCCGGACTTGTAGGCCGCTTCGATGAGTTGCAGATGACGTGCGAGGTGTTCGTCGCCGAGGTAGCGCTCGAGGTATTCGCCGGCATCGCCCATGCCTGCGTCGGGCGATGCGCACGAGAGTGCGGCGGCATGCCGGACGATCTCCTCTTCGAAGATGGATTTGATGACGACGGCACCGGCTCCGTGATGGATGCACCGTGCGATGTGTTCCGCATCGGCCGTGTAAGGCGAACTGGCCACGATGACGGGCGACCGGAGTTCCAGACCGAGATAAGTGGTTTTCATGGCAGGGATGTTTTCCTTGCTCCGTGTCGATTATCGTGCCAGTTTTTTATTCACTGGCATGGGTACGAGCATTTTAAAAAAGGGGAGCACGGAATACGTGCTCCCCGAATAAAATCGCTGCGGACCGAATGATTCGTGCCGGTTAATAAGATTCTTCGACGAAATGGATATCGATCTGCCGTTGGAACAACTCCTGCAACGATAGTGACGTCTCGGTCGAGGCGACCCCCTGAATGCGCAGAATCCCGTTGAAGATGGTGTGCATCAGATGCTCGTTGTCCACGCAATACATCTTTACCAAGATGTTGCCGTTGCCCGTGATGAAGTGGCATTCGACGATTTCGGGGATCTCTTTCAGCAGTTCAACCGTCTTCTGAAGCAGTTGCGGGTCTTTCATCGTGATGCGGATGTGCGCGCAGACGTCGAAGCCCAGCATCTTGGGGTCGACGATCATCCGGCTGCCCAGAATCACTTTCGCCTCTTCGAGCTTGCGGATGCGTTGATGGATGGCCGCACCCGAAATGCCGCATGCACGGGCGATTTCGAGAAACGGCATTCGCGCGTTGCCGATCAGGAACCGCAGGATTTTGCGGTCGATTGCGTCGAGATTCGCCTTAGCCATCGTTCGTCGTCTATTTCAGTACGTTCAGTTCCTTACCTACCTTGATGAATGCCTCGATGCAGCGGTCGAGTTGTTCGACGGTATGGCCTGCCGACACCTGCACGCGGATACGGGCCTGTCCTTTCGGCACGACGGGGTAGTAGAATCCCGTGACGAAGACCCCTTCGTCCTGCAAGCGGGCGGCGAAATCCTGCGACAGTTTTGCATCGTAGAGCATCACAGCGCAGATAGCCGATTGGGTGGGTTTGATATCGAATCCTGCGGCCATCATCTTCGTGCGGAAATGTTCGACGTTGGCGACCAGCCGGTCGTGGATTTCGTCGCTTTCACCCAGCATCTTGAACAACTCGATGCCGGCACCCACGACAGCGGGGGGCAGCGAGTTGGAGAACAGATAGGGGCGCGAACGTTGGCGCAGCATGTCGATGATCTCCTTGCGGCCGGTCGTGAAACCGCCCACGGCACCGCCGAACGCTTTGCCGAGGGTACCCGTGAGAATGTCCACCTGTCCGCGCAGGCCGTAGAGTTCGGTGATACCGCGGCCCGTCCGGCCGAGCACGCCCGCCGAGTGGCATTCGTCGACCATGACCAATGCGTCGTATTTCTCGGCCAGTGCGCAGATTTTGTCCAGTGGGGCGGCGTTGCCGTCCATCGAGAATACGCCGTCGGTGCAGATGATGCGGAAGCGTTGCGCTTGCGCTTTTTTGAGGCACTCCTCCAATTCGGCCATGTCGGCATTGGCGTAGCGGTAGCGCACAGCCTTGCAAAGCCGCACGCCGTCGATGATCGAAGCATGATTCAACGCATCGGAGATGATGGCATCCTGTTCGCCGAAGAGCGGTTCGAAGACGCCGCCGTTCGCATCGAAGCAGGCCGCATAGAGAATCGTATCCTCGGTGCCGAAGTAGTCGGCGATGGCCTTTTCGAGTTCTTTGTGCAGGTCTTGGCAGCCGCAGATGAACCGTACGGACGACATGCCGAATCCCCGTGCGTCCATCGCCCGCTTGGCCGCTTCGATGAGCCGCGGGTTATCCGAAAGTCCCAAGTAGTTGTTGGCGCAGAAATTCAGTACTTTGCGGCCTGCTACCTCGATTTCGGCGCGTTGCGGCGAGCAGATGATGCGTTCGTTTTTGTAGAGACCGGCGGCTTTGATTTCGGCCAGTTCCTGTTGCAGATATTCCTTGATTTTTCCGTACATGGCGATGTGTTTTGATAGACAAATATAACTATTTTTTCGTTCGTCGGTGCTTATTCCCGTTCCGGATTTCCGATGCTCACCATTCCTTTGCTCGAGCGTCCGTCGACGCAGACCCACAGCGGTTCCGCGAAACGCACCTGCCGCAGATAGGTACCCTCGTAGGCGGCGGGCAGAGCGTCGAGCTCCTTGATGCGGAACACGCCGTCGCTGCGGAACGGTGCGATCGTCAGATAGCCTACGCCCAGTGAGGTGACGTTCTGGAAGAAATGGGTGCCCTGCGACGGCTCGACCTCGAATTGCGGGATGCCGCACTCGACGATGACCTTCGCCTCGGAAATATGCGTCCATTTGACCGGTACGCCCAAATAAGGGTCGGAGGAGCCCCAGCGACCTGGGCCGACCAAAATATAGGAACGCTCTTCGTCGCGCATCCGTGCGTTGAGGACCAGCAGTTCTTCGGCGATGCGTTCGGTGGCGAGCGAATCGAATGCGTCGGGTTTGACGTAAACGATGTCGGCGATGTCGTTCATCTGTCCGATGCCGAGAGCGTTTTCGCTGTAAATCATGGCCTGCGAACGGTCGATCGTCTTCCAGTCGACGGGCCGGTTGTCTTGATTGTCGATGATGGGGCGGATTTGCAGCAGGTTGAATACCGGCCGTTCGCCCTGCGTTACGTCCATGTTGGCCGCAAACTCCACCTCGACAGGGCAGCGCATCTCCTCGGAGCCCATTCGGAGCAAATCCGAAACGATGCTCGCTAATGGAAATGTATTGTATTTCAGAATGTTGTTGAATGTGATGATGCGTCTTCCCTTGTCGAACGGGCTGTCCGAGATGCGTTCGTTGTCGCGGTCCCAGACCGAGGTGACGTGACGGGCGTTGCGCAGACCGGCGATGGCGGCGATGTTCAGCCGTTTGAGGTTCACCGCATCGTCGATCGAGATGCGGAACTCCTCGGGCCGCAGGTCGAGGGCCAGTACTTCGTTCTGCGTGTCACGCAGGGCCAGCTCGGGCGTTGAGGTTTGGAGCACTTTGTGCGGATAGCGGGGCGAGAAACGCAGCGTGCGGCCTCCGTCGACCACGATTTTGCCCAATCCCATCGCCACGTTGCACACGCCGTCTTCGGGGCGTTCGTCGCCCAGCGGATAGCAGTTGATCGATCGGGCGACCCCCGAGAACGTGGGCAGAAACAATCCGTCCTGCTCCGTGCCGCATACCTCCTGCACGATGACGGCCATTTTCTCCTCCGACAGCACGTTCTGCGACGATGCGATGTAGGCGCGCGAGGCAGCGAAGTAGACCGACGCATAGACGCTTTTCACCGCCTTGAGCAGCAGACGTAGCATCTGATCCTCGTTGGCGACGTAGGGAATCATGTAGGTCGAGTAGATGCCAGCAAACGGTTGGTAGTGAGAATCTTCCAGCTTCGACGACGAACGTACGGCCAGCGGTTTGCGGATGGTGCGGATATAGGCCCGCAACGCCTCCTGCAACCGGTGCGGCATGTTCGAAGCGACGAACTCGCTGAGCACCTCCTCGTCCGGAAGTTCCTGCTCGATGACGTATTGCAAGCCGTTCTCGGCGATGAACTCGTCGAAGAATTCGGTTGCGATGACCACCGAACGCGGAATCATGATGCGTGCACCGTCGTACTTGTCGTACTGGCGGTATTTTATTAACATCGAGTTCATGAAGGCCAGCCCGCGCGCCTTGCCGCCCAGCGAGCCTTCGCCGATGCGGGCGAACGCCACGGCATCGGAATAGGTCTCGGCATCGAAGCGGGCCACGACTCCCTGCCCGAGCAGCGTGCGGTAGTCGCGTATCGCCGCCACCAGTGCGCTGCGGTGTTCTGAGACCGTGGCGAAATGGCTTTTGTCGTAGCGTCGGATAGCTGCCGCCAACGGGAACAGACCGCGTGAATAGAGCCATTTCGACAGGTGGTTCTGCGAAGTGTGGTATTCGAACAGTTCGTCCGGTACAGTCGCGATGAGTTCCTGCATCTGGGCGAGGTCTTTGGCCCGTCCGATTTCGGCGCCCGTCGTCAAGTCACGGAACACGAAGTCGCCGAACGCGAACTCCGAGGTGATGTATTCATGGAGCTGGAGTAGCAGCGTTTTCGAGTTCTTGGCGATGAATCCGACGCCCAGTTCGCGGGCTGCTGCGGCGAACCGCGTCTGCGAAGACTGCAACAATACGGGCATCAGCGGATTGTCCTCGCGGATGCGGCGGCAGAGGTCGATGCCTGCATCGAGTTTTTCGGCTGTGGGCGGATCGTGGCGATGCAGGACGAATCCTACATCGGAGATGACGCCCAACAGATTGTTTTTGTAACGGTCGTAGAGTTCGGTAGCTTCGTCGTAGCAGGTCGCCAGCAGGATTTTCGGGCGGGCGCGCTTGCGCAGCACCTGCTGTTGCTCGTTGAACGCATCTTTCAGGAATTCGGTATTTTGCAGCAACAGCAGTTTGTAAAGTTCGGGCAGGTAGGTGGAGTAGAAGCGGATCGAATCCTCGACCAGCAGGATGGCCTGCACACCGCCGTGCAGGATGTCTTCCTCGGCGTTCATCTTGTCCTCGATCAGCTTGATGATGGCGATGATGAGCTCCGTATTGCCGTGCCACGAGAAGATGTAGTCCAGTCCCGAACGGTCCTGCTCTTCGATGCGGCGGTAGATGTCTTTCGAAAACGAGGTCAGCAGCGCAACCGGAATCTGCGCGAAACGCTCCTTGACCGTCTTGGCGAAGGTGAAGACGTCGGGTTCGCCGACGTTGTACATCGTCAGGATGAAGTCGAATGAACGGTCGTGTTCGAGTAGCTCGAGTGCCTCGCCCGTGGAACTCACGCGTGTGAACGACGGCGGGTTGGAGATGTGCAGGTCGAGGTATTCGCGGTTGATTTGCGCTTCGATGCGTCCGTCCTCCTCCAAGATGTAGCCGTCGTAGCTGCAACAGACCAGCAGAATCTTGTGGATGCGGTATTTCATGAAGACGAAGCGGTTCTGCGCTTCGTCGGCGAGAATGTGTCCGAATCGATCAGTCATACACAAAAATAGGAAAAATTTGTTTATCTTTGTTTCTGTCAATGCGAATTTAATCGTTCGAACTTATGAATTCCGAATCCTATCGCCTGTTCGAGGTGACATCGCCCGCGCTTGTGCGCGAATGGATCGATTTTCCGAAACGGCTCTACCGCGGCAACCGGAACTGGGTTTGCCCGCTCGATAACGACGTGCTGGAGGTTTTCGACCCTGCCAAAAACGAACTTTTCGCCGACGGTGAGGCTGTGCGGTGGATCGTGCGGGATGCTTCCGGAACGGTCGTCGGCCGCATCGCGGCGTTCTACAACCTCGAAAAAGCCGCGTTGGAGGAGCAACCCACAGGCGGTTGCGGATTTTTCGAGTGCATCGATTCCCAGCAGGTTGCCGACATGTTGTTCGATGCTGCGCGGTTGTGGCTCGCCAGCCGGGGCATGGAGGCGATGGACGGCCCGATCAACTTCGGACAGCGCCGTGACTGGTGGGGACTGCTGGTCGAGGGCTTCGAGTTCCAGCCGCTCTACAAGAATCCCTATAATCCGCCCTACTACAAGGAGCTGTTCGAACATTACGGGTTCCGCAACTACTTCAATCAGAACAGTTACATATGGCGGGCCAACGTCTCCGAGGCGAACGAACGGATTTTCGACCGCTCCGAACGGCTGCTTTCGATGCCGGGCTACCACATTGAAACGCTCGATCCGAAGAACCTCGAGGAGGCCGCCGAAAGTTTCCGCGTCATCTATAACAAGGCGTGGGCGCTCTTCTCGGGTGTCAAACCCATGACGCAGGAGGAGGCGATGCACATCATGCGTGAAATGCGGCCGATACTCGATCCCGATATCGTTTTCTTCGCCTACTTCAACGATGAACCAATCGGCTTTTTCATCACGGTGCCCGACCTGAACCGCATCATCGGCAAGTTCAACGGGCGTTTCGGACTCATCGAGAAACTGCGTCTGTTGTGGGATTTGAAAGTGCGCAAGCGCAGCGACCGGATTTTCGGCATTATCTTCGGCATCGCGCCTGAGTTCCACGGTAAAGGGGTCGAATCGGCTATCATGGTGCGCTACTGGCACTTCATGATGGAGCAGCAGACCCGCTACAAGACGCTCGAACTGGCGTGGATCGGCGATTTCAATCCGGTGATGAACCGCATGATCGAGCAGTATGTCTGTGCTACGCGCCACAAGGTGCACACGACTTATCGTTATTTGTTCGACCGGACGAAGGAGTTCCACCGTTGTCCGCGATTGGGCGTGAAACGGAAAGAATAGCTGCGAAAGAATCGAAAAAACAGCATATCGTTATGAAAACCACAGCATTTACCGCGCATCATATCGCTGCCGGTGCCAAGATGGCCGAATTCGCGGGCTACAACATGCCGATCGAGTTCACGAGCATCAACGACGAACACGCCACCGTACGCAACGGAGCCGGCGTTTTCGATGTCAGCCACATGGGCGAAATCTGGGTCAAGGGGCCCAAAGCGCTCGCCTTGTTGCAACACATCACGACCAACGACGTCTCGAAACTCTACGACGGCAAGGTGCAGTATTCCTGTATGCCAAACGGTCGGGGCGGTATCGTCGACGACATTCTCGTCTACCGGTTCGACGCCGAGACCTATATGTTGTGCGTCAATGCGGCTAACATCGACAAGGATTGGGCCCATATCTGTGCCGAGGGCAAGGCGTTCGGCATGGAGGCTGGCCACGGCAAGGAACTCTACAATGCGTCGGACGAAATCTGCCAGCTGGCTGTACAGGGGCCGTTGGCGATGAAAATCGTACAGAAAATGTGCGCCGAGCCGGTCGAGCAGATGGAGTATTATACATTCTGCAAGACGACTGTGGCCGGATGCAGCGTCATTCTTTCGATTACGGGGTATACCGGTTCGGGCGGTTGCGAAATTTACGCAGCGAACGAGGACGGTGAGAAACTTTGGGTGGCGCTTTGGGAAGCCGGTGCCGAGTACGGATTGAAGAACATCGGTCTCGGTGCGCGCGATACGCTCCGTTTGGAGAAAGGATTCTGCCTTTATGGCAACGACATCGACGATACGACTTCGCCCATCGAGGCCGGTTTGGGGTGGATTACGAAGTTTGCCGAGGGCAAGGAGTTCATCGACCGTGCTGTGTTGGAAAAGCAGAAAGCCGAGGGTGTCGTGCGCAAACTGGTCGGATTCAAGATGATCGACCGGGGTATTCCGCGTCACGGCTATACGCTGGCTACGCCCGAAGGCAAGGAGATGGGGCATGTCACCTCGGGAACCATGTCGCCGTGTCTGAAGGTCGGTGTCGGCATGGGCTACGTCGCTGCCGATTATGCGAAACCGGGCAGCGAGATCGCGGTCGTGATTCGCGATCGTCTGTTGCGTGCTGAAGTGGTAAAAGTACCGTTCGTATAGCCGGTTGCCTGCTTATTTCTGCGCTATGGACGGGAATGCGGTGAAAAACGGGCTTTCGTTCGTGCTGGCTTTGGCCGTGATTGCCGTCTTGGGTGCCGGAGTGCTGCTGTTGACCGGCCGGTATACTTATGGCGAGGCACTCACGGGCGGTTTTTGCGCAGCGGTCGGCGGTGCGCTGGGCCCGATAGTGGCCGCGTGGTTGAGGAAATTGTTTCGCCGGAAACGCTGAACTCGGCGGCTGCTGGGAGCTCGCACAAGCGCGAGTAGGGAATGTATAAAAAGACTGTCTAAAATTTATTAGACAGTCTTTATTATTAAAAATTAATGGTATAAGTTGCGGAGTATTGCCCAAATGCTTTTATTGCAAACGGCCCATTATTTTTACTAACTGATATTTTAGTCGCGTTAGATTCTGGAGCTCCACGATAGTCAGTTAATGTTATTCGTGCAACAAAGTTTTTACTAACAGGCCCGCTTATTCGCTCAAAGGAGCGAGCTGCAGAAAAACTTTCTGAACGGGTTCCATTTTCTGTACTGTAACTTACTCCATCTATGTAAAAATAAACTTTTCCTGATATTTCATATTTTACATAATAAAAGTCTTTGTTGTTGTCATTGGTATTATCATTGTTGGCAGTTGAATCTGTTTCTTTCTCACATGAAAATAATGTTATTGCTAAAATTGATGCAATGATTACCAATACAAATCTTTTCATAACAAATAGTTTGGTCTAATAGATTAATTGAATAATTAATAGTATTTCACCTCGCGGCCCTCGATGGCCGTCAGCAGGTTGTTCGCGGCCGACGAGGCGCCGATGCGGAACAAATCGGGCGTCAGCCACTCTTTACCCAGTATCTCCTCGACGATCGTGTAGTAGAGGGCGGCATCTTCGGGCGTACGCACGCCGCCGGCAGCCTTGAAGCCGACCTTGCGGCCCGTCTTCTCGTGGAAATCGCGGATGGCCTGACACATGACCAGGGCCGCTTCGGGCGTTGCCGCGACGTCGATTTTTCCGGTCGAAGTTTTCACGAAATCGGCTCCCGCGAACATTGAAAGCAACGAGGCTTTGCGAATCAGTTCCGGCGTTTTCAACGCACCCGATTCGATGATGACTTTCAGCACGATGTCCTCGTCCATCTCTGAGCGGATAGCCTCCACTTCGTTGGCAGCTTCATCGTATTCGCCCGTGAGCATCCGGCCGACATTCAGCACAATGTCCACCTCATCGGCACCGTTCTCTACGGCCATTGCTACCTCTAATGCTTTTACTTCCAGAAAGGTCTGTGCAGCCGGAAATCCGCCGGCTACCGAGGTGATCCGCATCGGCGTGCCGTCGACCGCGACGCCGACCGTCTCGACGAACGCCGGATAGATGCAAATGGATGCCACGTTCGGAATGTGCGGATATTGTTCGTAGAATGCGACTGCTTTGCGGGCGAACTCTGTGACGGAGGTCACGGAATCGTTGCACGAAAGGGTCGTCAAGTCGATGGTGGAGTAGCAAAATTTGTAGACCTCCGTATTGTGGTTGCGGTGGGCCGCTTCGCGGATGCGTGCGACTTCGGCATCCACCTGTTCTGCGCTCCACGCGGGCGCGTAGTCTTTGAGTCGGTTGGCGTATTCCATATTTTTATTCACTGTCACGGCAAGGAACCGTGGATGTTACACCTGTCAAATATAGAAAAATTATTCGGCTTGCCTGCTTTCGGGGCGGATATTTTTCGCGTATTGCAAAAAAGAAGCCCGAGCATATGTCTCGGGCTTCTTTTCTCGTGGATTTTTTTCGGAATATTTCGCCTCTTGCAGGCGGGAATTCCGAATGAACACGAACGTTATCTGTTAGTGAACGTTCTTCAGGTTGGCGTCTTTGGCAGCTTTCTTGGCCAGCTCCGGATTCTTCGAAATGGCGCTTTTCAGCTGTGCACTGGCCGTCGAGAGGTCACCCTCGCGGTTCGCGATGACAGCACGCAGATAGTCAGCATCGGCCGACGTATCTTTGGCGATAGCTTTCTTGGCCGTTGCCAAGTCGTTGTTCATCACAGCGGCAATTGCTTGGTTATAACCGGTCAGAGCACCTTCGGCCGTTTTGTAGTCGCCCGTAGCGGCTGCCATAGCGGCTTTAGCCTCGGCATCCGACGCAGCAGCGTACTTCTTGGCTTCGTTGGTGTTGCCGTTGGCCAAGTTCGACAGCAGGAGGTTTTTGTTGAGCTCTTTCGACGAATCCAGCTTGGCGGCCTTTGCGAACGAGTTCAGCGCTGCGGCCTTGTTGCCGGCGTTGGTCTGAGCGACACCGAGGTTGTTCCATACGCGAGCGTCGTTGTATTTCTTCGAAGCTACGGTCAGAATGGCAACCTGCTCGTTAATACCGTTAGCCAACGTCTCGGCAGCGTAGAGGTACTCCTCGACGGTCAAGTCGTTGCCGTTGCGATAAGCGGCCATGATCTCGGCGTCGGTCTTGCCTTGAATGTCGGTGCTGTTGACAATTTGTGCACGGCGCAACTCGGGAAGAATGTCGCTCTTCAACTCGTTGAATACGGTCGACATGTTCTTGATCTCGTTTTCGCGCTGTGCCGACGAGCTATAGAGGCTCAATACCTGCAGAATCAGGTTCTTGTCCTTGATATTCGATTTCTCGACCAGCTCCTTGAAGCCTTCCCAGTCTTCGCCGTAAGCGGCAGCGTCTACGTCGAGACCCGTTTTCTTCAGCAGTTTTGCAACAACAGCCTTACCCGTTTTGCTGCGGGCCTGCGACAGTTTGTCGTTGAATTTCTCCGGACCGTCGGGCGAAGCGTAACCTTTCACAGCGATGTTCTGCGTTGCGCGGTCGTTGTTGAGCTTCTCGTCCACGTCGGCCTTGAATTCGCCGAGGTTGGCTTTGCGCTCGTTCTTCTTCGTCACGACAGACGAGTTGATGGCGTAGAGCAGGTCGGTCTTGTTAACGACGGTGGTCACCTTCTTGTAGTTGTTAGCCATCGGCTCCATCAGTTCGCCGTATTTGAGATCTTTCTGGAGGGTGTTCAGACCATAAGCGACCGTTACGCCGAACTCTTTGGCAACAGCGGCTTTGGCAGCCTCGTCGTTGCCGGCCAAAATCTCGGCCTGTTCCTTGGTCGGAAGAGCGCCGTTGTTCAGATTGACGAGCGTGAACTCTTTGCAACCGCCTTTCGGGCATTTGATTTCGGCACGCAGCTGGAGTTCGCACTGATCCATACGCGGGTCATAGGGGAACTCGACGTGCTGAACGAACTTGCCGCCGTTGATGTTGTCGACTACGGTGTAGTTCTCGTCGACTTTCGTACCCTGGTAGAATTTGGGCGTGCCGGCAACCTCGCCGCCTTCGAATACGATGACGGGCGTTACCTTTACGATCGCCTGTTTGTGGAAATATTCAACAGGGAAGCTGACCTGAATGTCGGCAGCTACGGTGCCGTTGTTCAGTGCCAGAACTTCGGGTACGACGGTGACTTTTACGTCGTCCCGATTCTTGGCCATTTGCTTGAAGCAGTTACAGCTCGAGAATGCGAATGCTGCGATTGCGAGCACGAGGCTCGACTTGATTAAGTTTTTCATAGTGAATCGATTGGTTATTGTTTTTGTTTCTGTTGCCGTCTTTTGTCGCGGCACATGCCACGAAACATGATTTACACGACGCAAATATAAAAAACAAATTCCAAAAATGCAACATCCGAGGACGTCCGACCGTTTTTTGTCGTTCATCCTCGGATGTCAGCTTCTGTTTATCGACTATTCTTTATCGTGGTCGTCGTGGAAATTGCGATGCTCGCGGCGTTCGCCCCGTTCGGGACGCGGACGGCGTTCCCGCTCGACATAGCCTTCGGGTTTGGGAAGCAATGCCTTGCGCGACAATTTGAGTTTGTTCGTCTTGGGATCGATACCGATCAGTTTGACGTCGATCTCGTCGCCCTCTTTCAGACCGGTCTCTTCCATCGTCTCGAAACGTTTGTAGTCGATTTCCGAGATGTGGAGCAATGCATCCTTGCCCGGCATGATTTCGACGAACGCGCCGAATGCGACGATCGAACGGATCGTACCGTGATAGGTTTCGCCCACCTCCGGAACGGCCACGATCGCCTTGATGCGGGCCAATGCACCGTCGAGCGCCTCTTTGTCCACGCCGAAGATATCGACAAGACCCTTGTTGTCCACCTCGGTGATGGTGATGGTGGTGTTGGTCGTCTTCTGGATGTCTTGGATGACCTTGCCGCCCGGGCCGATGACCGCACCGATGGAATCCTGCGGGATCGTGATCTGTACGATGCGCGGTACGCACGGCTTGTAATCTTCGCGCGGTTCGGCGATGCAGTCGGTCAGGATGTTCAGAATGTGCAGACGTCCTTTGCGGGCCTGCTCCAAAGCGGCGGCCAGCACCTCGTAGGAGAGACCGTCGACCTTGATGTCCATCTGCGTGGCGGTGATACCGTCTTTCGTACCCGTCACCTTGAAGTCCATGTCGCCCAAGTGGTCTTCATCGCCCAAGATGTCCGACAGCACGGCCCATTTGCCGCTCTGCGAGTCCGAAATCAGACCCATGGCGATACCCGATACGGGCTTTTTCAACTTCACGCCGGCATCCATCAACGCCAGCGTGCCGGCGCAAACCGTCGCCATCGACGACGAACCGTTGGATTCGAGGATGTCCGAAACCACGCGCACGGCATAGGGATTCTCCTCGCCGACGGGAACCATCGGCTTCAATGCACGCCATGCCAAGTGGCCATGGCCGATTTCGCGGCGGCTCAGACCGCGTGCGGCCTTGGCTTCGCCCGTCGAGAACGGCGGGAAGTTATAGTGCAGCACGAATTGCTCGGTACCTTGTACCAGTACTTCGTCCTTGACTTTTTCGTCGAGCTTCGTGCCGAGCGTTACGGTCGTGAGCGACTGCGTTTCGCCGCGGGTGAAGATGGCCGAACCGTGTGCGGCGGGCAGGTAACCCACTTCGCACCAGATCGGGCGGATTTCGTCCGTACGACGACCGTCGAGGCGTTTGCCCTCGTCGAGAATCATGTTGCGCATGGCTTTCTTCTGCACGTCGTCGTGGAAATATTTGTGGATGAGCGATGCTTTTTCAGCCAATTCCTCCTCGGTGTAGCGCGATGCGAATTCGGCTTCGAGTGCTTGGAACTTCTCCTCGCGTTCGTGCTTCATCGTGCCGCTCGTGGCGATGGCGTAAGCCTTGTCGTAAAGCTCGCTGATAATGGTCTGACGCAACTCCTCGTCGTTGACCTCGTGGCAATAGGCGCGTTTCACATCCTTGCCCAACTCCTTCGACAGTTCGATCTGCACGGCGCAATGTTTCTTGATCTCCTCGTGTGCGAACTTGATGGCACCGAGCATGACCTCCTCGGAAACCTCCTTCATCTCGCCCTCGACCATCAGGATGTTGTCGATCGTACCTGCGACCATGATGTCCAAATCGCATTCGGCCATCTCCGAGTAACCCGGGTTGATGGCATACTGGCCGTTCTTGCGGACGACGCGCACTTCCGAAATCGGGCCGCCGAACGGGATATCCGACACAGCCAGCGCAGCCGAAGCGGCCAAACCGGCCAATGCGTCGGGCTGGATGTCCTTATCGGCCGAAATCAGATTGACCGTAACGTAAACCTCGGCGTGGTAGTCCGAGGGGAACAACGGACGGAGCGCACGGTCGATCAGACGTGCCGTCAGAATCTCCGAATCGTTGGCTTTGCCCTCGCGTTTCATGAAACCGCCCGGATAACGACCTGCAGCGGCGTATTTCTCCTTGTACTCGACTTGCAAGGGCATGAAGTCGGTGTCGGGTTTGGCGTCCTTGGCGGCCACGACGGTGCCGAGCAACATCGTATCGCCCATGCGGACGACTACGGAGCCGTCGGCCTGTTTGGCCAGTTTGCCCGTTTCGATCTCGATCTGGCGACCGTCGCTCAGCGTGATGACCTTACGGACAGCATTGTACAACTTCTTTTCTTCCATTTTTATTAAAACCTTGATGTAATTCTTTCGAATGTGGGTAGCATGTGCATTGGCTTACTAAAACTTGCGCATAATTCTTTCGATCAAGCGGATCATGTGCACTGTCTTAACTGAGACCTGTGTTCAATTCTCTCGACCGTAGGTGGCCGGAACACCGCATTTAACAAGAAAAAGAAGGCAACCCTTTCCCCCGTAGCGGGAAAAAATTGCCTTCATCGTCTCCTCGCAGATTACTTGCGGAGGTTGAGCGTTTTGACGATTGCGCGGTAGCGTTCGATGTCTACCTCCTTGAGATACTCCAGCAACTGACGGCGCTTGCCGACCAGACGCAACAAAGAGCGCTGGGTACCGAAGTCGTGCCGGTTGTTCTTGAGATGCTCAGTAAGGTGGCTGATACGGTACGAAAACAACGCGATCTGACTTTCGGGCGAACCCGTGTCGGTGTTAGACTTGCCGTACTTGCCGAAAAGCTCTTGCTTTTTCTCTGCTGTTAAATAAGCCATGATTTTATTAAAATTAATAAAAGTTCCACTCTACGACGCATCCCCCTTACCGTGGATAACGCCAGAGCGTTCGGCAAAGGTACGAAATAATCCGGAATTCGGAAGTCCGAAGTCGAAATTATTGCATCTTTTCCGTAGGACAGGGTGAAAAACAGGGATAAAATCGTAATTTTGTCCACCGAACGATCGGAATGATGAGTAAAACCAGACTTTTTTCGTGGAATTTGACGACCGCTTTCGTCGTGTTTTTGGCAGCGACGGGTTGCGGCGAACGTCCGGTCTATACGACGGTCGACGGGACGATGCTCGGCACGACGTTGCACGTTGTCGCCGATGTACGGGATGTTTCGGCTCGGGAGCTGCGCGGCCGCATCATGCAACTCGACGCCGAGGCCAAAGCTTCGATGTCGATTTTCGATTCGATGTCGCTGCTGAGCCGCATCAACCGCAACGAGACCGACAGCATCGACCGTCACATCGCGTTCAATCTGCGCTTGGCCGACAGTGTCGGGGCTTTGAGCGGCGGACGTTACGATGTGACCGTCAAACCGCTGACCGAGGCGTGGGGATTCGCCGGTCGCGAACGCACGGTCGAACCGAACCTCGATTCGCTGCTGGCGTTCGTCGGTCGCGATAAGGTGCGCATCGAAGCGGGACGGCTCGTGAAGAGCGATCCACGCGTGCAACTCGATTTCAATTCGGTTGCCAAAGGCTATACGGTTGACCTGTTGGCTGCCTTGGTCGAGGCGGCGGGTGCCGAGAACTATATCGTCGACATTGGGGGCGAATTGCGCTGTCGGGGCGTCAACCCGCATGGGGAACCGTGGCGTATCGGTATCGAGACGCCGTTCGACGGCAATATGACCAATGGCGAATATCTCCAACGTCGGTTGCGGATGCACGAGGGCGGACTGGCCACGTCGGGCAACTACCGGCGTTTCTACCTCGACGAACGGGGCAACAAAGTGGCCCATACGATCGATCCGCTGACGGGGCGGAGCGCGCTTTCGCGGTTGTTGTCCGTGACGGTCGCCGCACCGACCTGCGCCGAAGCCGATGCACTTGGGACGATGTTCCTTGCAATGGGGGCTGACGATGCGCTGGCCGCCGTGGAGCGGATGCCCGATGCGAAAGTCTATTTCATTCTGGCGGGAGCCGACGGCGGGTTCGAAGAGTACGTCTCGCCGCAGATGCAAGAACTGATAAGCGAACGATGAAACGAGCAGCATTCCTTTATAATATGCAGTCCGGTCGCGGCCATATCGCCGATCGTGCGGAGGCGATACGTGCCGTTTTCGCCGAATACGATTACGAGTTGGAGCTCCTTCCCATCGATTTTGATAAAAATCCGTTCGAGGGGCGCGAAGACCTTGAATTGATGGTTGTGGCCGGAGGCGACGGCACGGTGAATTTCACGGTCAACGCCATGCGCAACAAGGGGCTGGACATTCCGCTGGGCATCATCCCCGCCGGTACGGCCAACGATTTCGCCGGTGCGCTCGGCATGGCCAGCGACCCGCTCGAAGCGGCTCGCCAAATCGCTGCGGGGGTGGAAGATCGTGTGGATTGCGGATGTGTGAACGGACTCTGTTTCGTCAATATATTCAGTTTCGGTATTTTCACTACCACGTCGCAGCGGACGCCCGATGCCCGCAAACACCGCATCGGCAAACTGGCCTACCTGATCGAAGGGTCGAAAGAACTGCGTACGATGCACGGCGTGCCGCTGCGGTTGGTCGTCGACGGCGAGCCGTTCGATTTCAATTCGTTGATGGTGCTGATTTTCAACGGCGAGACGGCCGGCGGTTTCCGATTGGCGCGCGGATCGTCCGTCAAGGACGGATTGTTCGACTGTCTGCTGCTCGAAAAACGGAATTTCTTCCGGTCGACTTATTCCATGATTCGATATTTGGCCGGTGGTACTCCGAAGAGTGTCCGTCATCTGCGGGCACGTTGCATCGACATCGTGTCGCCGGTCGATGAACCGACCGATGTCGACGGACAACCCGGTGCGCACTTTCCGTTGCATGTCGAGTGTCTGCCCGCGGCTTTGCGCGTCCGTGTGCCCCGACCGTAAGGCGGACGGAGCTTGCGGAGGGGCGTTTTAACGAACTTTTTCCGAGCTGCTTCCGCCTCGAACGGCCGTATTCAGCCTTTCCGTTTGTATAGCGAGGGAGAGGTGCCTGTGTGTTGCTTGAAGTATTTGCCGAAAAAGGATTGGGTCGAGAAATTCAATTGCGCGGCAATCTCCCGAATGCTCAGTCCCGAATATTTCAGTAACGTTTTCGCTTCGAGAATGACCGAATCGTCGATCCAGCGGGCGGCGGTCTTGCCGCTTACCTCTTTTACTACGGTCGACAGGTATTTCGGCGTGATGTCCATCCGTTCGGCGTAGAATCCTACGTTGCGTTCCCGTTTGTTGTGTTGTTGCAACAGCGCCATGAACTCCTCGAAAAGCACTTCGCTGCGCCCCGGTTTGGCCTGCGGGCCTGCGGGATCGCGCCGGTTGAGGTCGGCCATGATGTAGAAGGCCGTCGTGAAGAGCGAACGGATGATTTCGCTGCGATAGCGTTCCTTGTCGCTGCGCAGCATGGTCTTTATCAGCTGGAACACCTGCCGGATTTCGTCGACGTCCTGCGGCGTCACCGCAATGACCGGAGCCTTTCCGAAGCGCATGAAGACGGGCAGCGACGTCGCCAGATCGAGCTGGATGCCGTCGACGAACGATTTGGAAAAGGCGACGAAATAGGCCGACGCATTGGACGAACATTTCACCATGCGGACGATGCTGTCGGGACTGCACACGATGATGTGGTTCGAACGTACGGTGTGGTTTTTCAGGTCGATGGAGACGGTCGCTTCGCCCGACATCATGACGATGGCCAGAAAACCGTCGACCGTCGCCGGATAGTCCGCAACGGTGGTGTTGGCTGCATCGAGTGCCGCGATCACCAGATCGTCGGACAGATAGAATACGTCGGCCATCTCTTTTTTGATGCGGGAGATGGAGACCTTGTGCAGACTTTCGTGTCGGGGATTCGTTCCGTGGTTCGCCATGTCGTTTCGGTTCGGGCTTTGAGTGTCAAGGACAAAGGTACGAAAAAATTGCTTCGGAACGACCGGCGGGGAGATTTCGGCATCGGAAATGCGGGGGATTCACTTTTTTTCGTACTTTTGCGCGGCTTCCGGATCCTGTGCACTCGCCGAATGTGCGGGATGCAGTAAGGAGGCTCTTAGTTAAAACAATGTATCTTCGTATCATACGGCCTCTGTTGTTTGCCCTGCCCATCGAACGGGCCCATCGGCTCGTGTCGTTGTGCCTGCGGGGCGTCGGTATGCTTCCCGGGGGGCGTTGGTTGCTGGATAAATGTTTCGCCGTCCGTCATCCTGCGCTCGAACGCGAGGTGTTCGGCCGCAAATTCGCCAATCCCGTCGGGTTGGCCGCCGGTTTCGACCCCAACGGCGAGGTGTGCCGCGAATGGGGGGCCATGGGATTCGGATTCGTCGAGGTGGGCACCGTGACGCCCCGTCCGCAGCAAGGAAATCCGCGTCCCCGCATTTTCCGGCTGCCGAAAGACTGCGCCATCATCAGCCGCGTAGGGACAGCCAACCGCGGATTGGAAAAGACCATCCAGTACCTGCGCCGTCCGCACGAGGGGCTGATTGTCGGATGCAATATCGGTCGGAATGCCACGACGCCGTCCGAGGAGGCTCCGGCGGACTATCTGAAAGTCTTCCGCAACCTCTACCAATATGTGGATTATTTCACCGTCAACCTCTGTTGCGACCACGCCTGCGGGGAGAATCTGACGCACGACCGCGAATATATCCTGCACATTCTGGAACCGTTGTTCGAGTTCCGGCGCGGGCAGAACCAGTACCGGCCCGTGATGCTTAAGATTTCGCCCGATCTGACAGATGAGGCGATCGATAGCGTGACCGATATATTGGTCGATACGCCGTTGGACGGTATCGTTGCGTCGAACGGCACGCAGCGGCGCGAGGGGTTGCACACCAGTCATACGGCGCTCACGAAAATCGGCAGCGGACGCCTCACCGGCCCGACGCTTACGGCTCGTACGATCGAAATCGTGCGGCGTATCCACACCCGTTCGGGCGGGACGTATCCCATCATCGCTGTCGGGGGCGCGATGTCGGTCGACGACGTGCGGGCAATGTTCGCCGCCGGTGCCGACTTGGTGCAGCTTTACACCGGATTCGTTTACGAGGGACCGCGTCTGGTGCGCGACATCTGTCGGGCGTTGATTGCCGATGCCGAAAAGGTCGGACCGGTCGCACCGCAACCGTCGGCCGAGCCGGAGCAAGAGCCGCCCGCACCGCAGGAATAAGCCCGTCCATGCCCTCGATGCGGGCGGATATGATTCGAACTCAAATAAGGCACGGTGGTTTTTCGGCTCGTGCCAGTCAATAGAAGAATGAAAGCAACCATCCTTACGATCGGCGACGAGATTCTCATCGGGCAGATCGTCGACACGAACAGCGTCTCCATCGCGCGGCAGTTGAATGCCGCTGGTATCGTCGTTTGCGAAAAATCGTCCGTCGGCGATGACCGCGGACAAATCGTGGAGAGCCTCGAACGGGCGCTGCGGCAGTCCGAGGTGGTCATTCTCACCGGCGGTCTCGGCCCCACGAAGGACGACATCACCAAAAAGACCCTTGCCGAGTTTTTCGGCAGTGCGATGCGTTACGACGAACCGGTCGCTGCGCACGTCGAGCGGATGCTTGCCTCGCGCGGCATCGCTTTTAACGATCTGAACCGCGGACAGGCGCTCGTTCCGGCATGTTGTACTGTGCTGTTCAACGCGCACGGAACGGCTCCCGGTATGTGGTTCGAGCATGACGGCAAGGTCATCGTCTCGCTGCCCGGCGTGCCGTTCGAGATGGAGCACCTGATGCAGGACGAGGTGATGCCCCGTCTGAAAACCCGCTTTGCGTTGAAGCAAATTGTGCACAGGACGTTGATTACGGCCGGACTGGCCGAATCGATGCTCGCCGAGGCCATTGCGTCGTGGGAGGATGCGCTGCCGCCTTATCTGAAATTGGCCTATCTGCCCAATCCGGGGGCCGTGCGGCTGCGGTTGTCGGCCTACGAGGTCGACGGGCGGCAGGTCGCGCAGGAAATCGAGGAGCGCTTCGAGCAGTTGCGGGCGTTGATTCCGCAGTACATCGTCGGTTACGAGACGGCCACTGTGCAAGAGCAGGTGCACCGTCTGCTTATGGAATGTCACGCGACCCTCGCTGTGGCTGAAAGTTGCACGGGCGGCGCCATTGCATCGCGGTTCACTGCATTGGCCGGTGCTTCGGCCTATTTCCTTTGCGGGGTAGTCTCGTACAGCAACGAATCGAAAATCAAAGTCTTGGAGGTCGATGCGGTAGCTATCAAGCAGTACGGCGCCGTTAGCGAGCAGGTGGCCCGGCAGATGGCCGAGGGGGCACGCCGTATCTCGGGGGCCGATTACGCCGTGGCGACCACCGGCATCGCCGGCCCGACGGGCGGTTCGGCCGAAAAACCGGTCGGCACGGTCTGGTTCGCCGTGGCGACGCCTACCGGTACGGTGGCCGTGTGCAAGCAGTGCGGCACCGACCGCGGACAAATCATCGACCGTGCGTCTGCATTCGCTATCGGGCTGTTGCGCGATGCGATCAACGAAAAATAATCATGCTACGGAACACGGGATGCCGAGCGCTTCGACCCGCTCGGCGATGCGTTGCAACTCCTCGCGCGGCACTTTTTCGAGCGTCCGGCAAGGCGTGTCGCGGTCGAGCGAATAGGCCATCACCTGCTGCGGGCGAATCTCCTCGACCAGTTGCAGCCATGCCGCGACTTCCTCTTCTGTCGTGTTGTCGATGGGTTTGCCGTCGCACGTGCCGCGCAGGAACATCGTTTGCAGAATCATCCGACCATCGAACCGTTTCATCTGTTCAACCACTTCGCGCACTTTGTAGGCGGGATTTTGCGGGCGGTTCATCCGGTGGACGGTGGTATCGAACGCCGAATCCAGCTTCAGAATTGGATTGTCGACCCGCAACAGTGCATGGCGCACGCTCTCGTCGGCCAGTCGAGTGGCGTTGGTTAGCACGGAGACTTTGGCCGATGGCGCCAGTTCGTCGCGTAGGGCGATTGTATCGTCGATGACGGCTTCGAAATCGGGGTGGAGCGTCGGTTCGCCGTTGCCCGCGAAGGTGATGACGTCGGGCGGCGTGCCCTCGGCGATCATGCGCCGGAGCGTCTCGCCGAGCAGTCGGCGGACGTCTTCGCGGTGGTTGAACCGGCGCTGGCCTGCGTGGTCGGCGTTCCAGCCGCATTCGCAGTAGATGCAGTCGAACGAACAGAGTTTCGAATCGACAGGCAGCAGGTTGACGCCCAACGAAAGGCCCAGCCGGCGCGAATGCACGGGGCCGAAAATAATCTGGTCGAAAAGCGAGGTCATAATGATTAATAATTTTCCAGTTCAAGCAGTAGGGTCGTGCCCGGGCGGACGGTCGTTCCGGCCGCGATGCTTTGGCGGACGACGGCGCCGGAGCCTGTAAACCGCACGCGCAACCCGCGGCTCTCCGCCAGGAACAACGCATCTTTCAACCCCATGCCGTGCAGGTCGGGCATCGATGCAGTCGCTCCCGGAAGCGGGCGGATTCGGACCTGCGAAAGCGGATCGACTGTTGCACGGCCCCATCCCTTACGGGTTTCGGATTTCGTGTCGGGCGACAGTTCGTCGGCGATTTCGCGCATGCGGGCGATGTCGCCGCCCTTGATGTGTCGGGGATAGTGTTTCGAGCCGTCGGCCGACCGTTCGGACCGGATTTCACTCCGATTATAAATGAAATCGACCATCCGGCTCACCACGGGTCCTGCGAGCGGCCCGCCGTAGTAGGTTTTCCCGGGTTGCATCTGCGTTTCGATGGTCGTGAGCACTGTGTAGCGTGGATTCTCGGCCGGAAATAAAGCGACCATCGATCCGAGATAGTGGTCGCGGTAGCGGGGGTCGGTGATCTGGGCCGTGCCGGTCTTGGCTGCTACGCGTAGGCGGGTCGTATCGCCGAAGAAGGCGCTGGCCGTTCCCTCGGTGCAGACTGCTTGCAGGCATCGGCGCACCTCGTGCAGCGTCGCCTCGGAACAGATGGATGAAGCGATCGTACGGGTTTCGAACCGTTCGTATTCCTTACCGTTGCGTTGCAAGCTGCGCACCAGTACCGGTGCGACCATCCGTCCGCCGTTGGCGATCGCGTTGTAGAACGTCAGCATGTGTATGGGTGTCATCTGCACGCGATAGCCGTAAGACATCTTCACCAGCATCACGCCCGGGTCGGGTACTTTCCAGTCGGTTGTGACGACGGGCGGGCGTTCGCCCAACCGTTCCAGTCCGACCGGTTCGCCCAAATGCAGCCGATTGTGCAGAAAGTCGCTGAATTGTTGTTTCTTGCCCGTGATGCCGTAGGTGTCCCACACGGCGCGGGCGAAATAGACATTCGACGACATGGCCACCGCCCGCCGGAAATCGATCGTGCGGTCGCCGCGGTGGTCGTCGCGGATGTCCTCGGCCGGGCCCACCTGCACGGGGTCGCCGTCGTAAGTGTCGTAGCGGGTCGCTGGCAGGAGGTGAGCATCGTCGAGCAGAGCCAGCATCGTGGCCAGTTTGAAGGTCGACCCGGGTTCCATGCTGCGTCCCAGCGCATAGTTTTCGCGCTCGGAATAGCTGCCGTCGGCATTGCGTCCGAGGTTGGCCATCGCCAGTATCTCGCCCGTCCGCACTTCCATGACGAGCGTCGTGCCCCACAGCGCATTCTGCTTCGTCAACTGGTTGCGCAGCGCCTTGTCGGCCACATCCTGCAAATCGGGGTCGAGCGTCGTCACGACGTCGAGCCCGTCGACCGGTTCTTTGTAGGCGGGGCCCGGCACGCGGCCCGAGAAACGGCGGGCGATACGCTGACGCAGGGCGCGTCCGTCTGTGCCCGAAAGTTCCGTGCGATAAGCCTCTTCGAGGCCGTAATTGCCTCGGTTGCCCGTCAGACCGACGGTGCGTCGAGCCAATTCGCCCTGCGGATAGATGCGTTCGTCGCGCTCTTTGAGCCGATAGACCATGCCCATGTTCCAGTTGAACAACGGCCATTTGCGCAGGATTTCCCATTCGCCGTAGTCGATTTCGCGCGGCAGAATCGGGACGGGTGTGTGGTCGCGGAGCGTGTCGTAGACCGTGCGGCGGACGAATTCGCGTCCCTTGAGCCGGTCGATCGTCCGGTCGAACCATCCGTCGGAACGCATGATGAGTGTGTCGCGCGGCCGGACGAGCCGGTAATGGGCGGCGTGCTGTCGGCGGAAGAAACGGGCGTATTCGGCCGCGGGACGGTCTTTGAAGAATGCGGCGAGCAGCTTGGCGAGCGAATCGGCCTGCTCGTTGAAGGTGTTCAGCGAATCCAGTCCTTCGGAACCGAAATCGAACTCCACCTGATACCGGAAAATCGACGTGGCGAACGGTTCGCCGTTACGGGCGAGGATGTTGCCGCGGCGGGCCGGAATGACCTCCTCGGTGAAGATACGGGCATGGAGCCGTTCGGCGTTTTCGTCGACTTCACGACTGCCGAACTGCACCCAGACGAGCCGACCGAAGACGATGAGCCCTGCAAGGACGAACAGAATGTACAGTCCCCGGACACGCAACAGAATGTCCCGTTTGATGGGCGATGTTTTTTCGGGCTTCATGGCATCGATGCGTTATCGTCGGTCGATCACTTCGCTCGGGGCAACGGGGTCGTAGAGCTCGATTCCTCGACGACGCAGTTCGTCGGTGACGGCCGAGTGGGTCGTGCAGCGGAAACGGCGTTCCTGCCACCGGATCGACCGTTCGCGCAGCACCTGCACCTCGCGTTCGAGCCGCATGTACTTCATATCGGTGTGCAACGCCATGAATACCACCGATATGCTCACGAGAAACATGCCGGCGATGGCGAGCAGGTAGGGATAGGAGTGCGACATCCCCTCGCGGACGAGAATCGTGCCTGAAAAGAGTTGCCAGAAAGTGCTCGCATGGCGGCGGCGTTCTTTGCGAAGGGCTTGTTGGCGTTGAGCTTCCTCTTCGGCTTCGCGGGTTTCATCCGCGCGGATTTCGTCGTCGGCCTCGCCCCGTTCCACCCGTCGTATCTCGCGCCGAACGCGGCGGGCGAACTCTTCGTCCTGCTGGCGCTGCGCTTCCTCGTCGGGGGTGATAGGGTCGAATTCGTGGTCGTCGTACATGGTTCGCGTGGCGTTGAGAAATGTTTCAGCGGATGATTTTCGTGGCAGCCCGTAACCGTGCGGAGCGCGACCGCGGATTACGTTCGAGTTCATCGGCATCGGGCACGACGGCCTTGCGGGTCACGGGTTCGAACGGCACTTCGATCCGTCCGAAAAAGTCTTTGGCGATTTCGCCCGCGAAGTTGCCGCTACGCAGGAAGTTCTTCACCAGCCGGTCTTCGAGCGAGTGGTAGGAGATGACGACCAACCGTCCGCCTGGGCGCAAGATTTTCAGGCTCTGTTCGAGGGCCATCTTCAGCGCTTCCATCTCGCCGTTCACCTCGATGCGCAGCGCTTGGAACAGTTTGGTCAGGAATTTCGATTCGTCCTTTTTCGGGGTGCAGGGCTTCACGGCGGCGACCAGTTGTGCCGTCGTGGCGATGCGCTCCGTTTCGCGGGCCCGGACGAGACAATTCGCCACTTTCCATGGAGTTTCGATTTCGCCCCAATCGCGCAATATGCGGGTCAGTTCTTCCGACGGGCTGTTGTTCACGATGTCGGCGGCGGTCAGCCGTCCGCGGCGGTTCATCCGCATGTCCAATGGCGCTTCGCCCCGAAACGAGAATCCCCGTTCGACAACATCGAAGTGATGCGACGAGACGCCCAAGTCGGCCAATATGCCGTCCACCTCGGTTATGCCCCGCAGCCGTAGGGCTCCCCGCAGAAAGCGGAAGTTGCTTTCGACGTAGTGGAACCGCGGGTCGTCCGGACAGTTGCCGCGCGTGTCGCTGTCTTGATCGAACGAGTAAAGCCGGCCTTCGGGGCCCAGCGCTTCGAGGATCCGGCGCGAATGACCGCCTCCGCCGAACGTAAGGTCGACGTAGGTGCCGTCGGGTCGGATGTCTAAAAGTCCGACCGACGATTCCAGCAACACGGGAGTATGATATTGCGACATATCGGTGACGAATGCGGTTTTCTTTGGGGTCAAAGTTAATATTTTTTCAAAAAAGAATCCCTATCTTTGTCCGGTTAATCGATCGGTTCGGGCCGTTTAGGGCCGCGCTTCGGTGGTGCCGAAAACATTCCGAATTGAAATGAATATAACTTTGTGCTGATAAAATGCCGCAGATAGATATAGGTGCCGTTTTGGCCGATAAAGCGCCGCGATTGGCCCGTTGGACGCCGCGACCGATGGTCGATTGGCTGCGGCGTACCGTCCGCGAACGGGAAATCAACCACATCCTCGCCGAATATTGGACTTTGCCGCCGCAGGAGTTCATCCGAGCCTGCTTTCATGATTGGGATGTCTCCTATTCGATACAAGGGCTCGATCGTCTCGACCCGAAAGGACGGTATCTTTTCGTCGCCAATCATCCTTTCGGCGGGATGGACGGCATGATGTTGGCCGACAAGCTGATCGATCGCTTCGGCGATGTGCGCGTCGTGGTTAACGACCTGTTGATGCACGTCGAACCGCTGCGGCCGCTTTGGCTGCCCGTGAACAAACACGGGTCGCAGAATGCCGATTATGCCCGCCGTATGGAGGAAGCTTTTTTCGGCGATGTGCCGATTCTGACTTTTCCGGCGGGGCTCTGCTCGCGTCGCATCGACGGCAGGGTCGCCGATACCCAATGGAAAACGAACTTTCTGAAAAAAGTCTATGCTTCGCAGCGACAGGTCGTGCCGTTGTTCGTGGAGGGGCGTCTTTCGAATTTCTTCTACCGGCTCGACCGTTGCCGCAAGGCGCTGGGTGTCAAATTCAACATCGAGATGCTGTGGCTTCCCGACGAGATGTTCTCGCAGGCAGGCAAACATTTCCGCATGGTCGCAGGTGAACCGATTGCGGTGTCGGAACTTCAGTCGCTCGGTTCGCTGCGCGAACAGACGGAGTACATACGCAAAAAGACCTATTTTTTGGAAAAAACACTGGCACCGGTCTCCGGATCCCGTTAAAAAAAGTACCTTTGCGACGATATGCAAACGGAACTACGACAAGAATCCCTCGCCGCTCCCGTCGATCGGGCCGCACTGAAAGCGGAACTGACGCCCGACCGCAAGGTACGTGACACGAACAAGGCCGCCAACGAAATCTATGTTTTCGCAGCAGCCGATTGTCCTGCGTTGATGCGCGAGGTGGGACGTCTGCGCGAAGAGGCGTTTCGGTGTGCGGGCGGCGGCACGGGATGCGAAGTCGATATCGATGCCGAGGATTTGGCCGAAGACGGTTATTTCCAACTCATCGTGTGGGACCCTGCGGCCGAGGAGATTGTGGGTGGCTACCGCTTTATTGTCTGCACGACGGAATATCCCGCACATTTGTCGACGGAACATTATTTCCGTTTCAGTGATCGATTCCGCCGGAAGTATCTGCCTCGCACCATCGAACTGGGCCGTTCGTTCGTGCAGCATGCCTATCAGGCACGGCAAAATCCCAAGAGCCTCTATGCGCTCGACAATCTGTGGGACGGGCTCGGAGCGCTGGTGGTGCTCAATCCGAAAGCCAAATACCTCTTCGGCAAGGTGACGATGTACACCTCCTACAAGGCTGTGGCCCGCAATGCGCTGATCTGGTTCCTGCGCCGTTATTTTCCCGATCGGGAACGGTTGGTCGAAGGTATCTGTCCGTTGAAACTCGACTTGGACGATCCGTATTACGAGCAGTTGTTCACGGGCGAGAACTACATGGAAAATTACCGTATCTTGATTCAGAAGGTACGCGAATTCAACGAAAATATTCCTCCGCTCATCAATGCTTACATGAATCTGTCGCCCTCGATGCGGGTTTTCGATACGGTATCGAATCCCGATTTCGGCGATGTCGAGGAGACGGGCATCCTGCTGACGATTGCGGATATCTATCCCGAAAAACGTGAACGCTATACCCGCTGGAAAGGTTGGCGGGCCAACCTGAAACATCGCCGTGAGGAGTTTCAGGTACGTCTTCTCGAACATTTCGGACGTCTCACGCACGGGCGATAGGCGCGATTCTTGAGAGAAGTCCGCAAAAACGAATACGAATAAAAAATGAAAGCGAATCGTGTGTGCGCGTTGTTAGTCGCGCTTTTTGTCTGTGCTTTTGTCGGACCGGCTGCGGCGCAGGTGCGTTTCGAAACGGGGTCGACCGATTCTGTGCGCCGTATGGCGCAGCAACAGAACAAACTGGTATTCATCGACCTCTATGCCAACTGGTGTCCGCCGTGCCGTGCGATGGAACGGCAGGTCTTTTCGCAGCAGGAGGTGGGTGATTTCATGGCAAAACACTTCATCGCGGCGAAATACAATGTCGATGAAACGACGGGCCGCGAACTGATGTCCGAATACGGTCGCGGATCGATTCCACTTTATTTGGTGTTCGATACCGGCGGCAATCTGTGGGGCCGCATCGAGGGTGCTGCGCCGGCCGGTGAGTTCATGGACAACCTGCGCACGGTCATCGCCCGCTACGAAAAAGAGGGGAAGAAATAGCCACGGACAGCATCATGGTCTTCGGACGGCGCAACGGTCTTGCGCATAGCTTCGGGTCGCTGGGTTCCGACCGTCACCGCGGCGTGTAAACCACTTGCTTCGTCTCGAAAAAAGATTCGCTGAAGTAGTCCGAGAGCGCGTAGATATCCCAGCGTTTGTGCGTCAAGGCCAGTTCTTCGGCCAAGTCGCCTCCTTTCAAGTAGAGGATTCCGTTGGGCAGCGTGCCGTGCTGTCCGCGTTCGAGCAACGGCCAGACCCACTTCACGAACTCCGGCATGGCCGTAACAGCCCGCGAAACCGCATAATCGTAATGCTTCGTCAATGTTTCGACCCGCACGCACTGCGGGTTGATGTTTTTCAGCCCTAAAGCCGAAACAACCCCTTCGACCACCATGATTTTCTTGCGGATGGAGTCTGCTGCTGTGAAATGCGCTTCGGGAAAGAGTATCGCCAGTGGCACCGACGGAAATCCGCCGCCGCATCCGACATCGATTATGCGGGCTCCGGCGTCGAACGTGCAGACTTTGGCGATGCCCAGCGAATGCAGAACGTGCCGCAGATAGAGCTGGTCGAGGTCCTTGCGCGACACGACGTTGATTTTGGCGTTCCAGTCGGCGTAGAGGTCGTAGAGCGCGGCGAACCGTTCGCGCTGCAACGGCGTCAGTCCGGGGAAATAGGTCAGAATCGATTCCATGAATGCGGCTACTGTTCGTTTTGGATGAAACGGCACATTTGTTCGCGGGCCCGATGGATTTGCGTCTTCACGGTGCCCAGCGGCAGGGACAGTTTGGCAGCGATCTCCTCGTAGGAGAGTTCGTCGAAAAACCGCAGGACGATCAACTGCCGGTAACGCGGCGACAACCGTTCGAGATAACCTTCGATCTGGGTGCGTTGTTGCAGATTGATGAATCGTTCTTCGGGCGTCGGGCTCGACGAGGCGGGCGCCGTGAACCGTTCGTCGATGGAAAGGTCGTCCTGCCGCCGCCGCACGAAGTCGATGAATGTGTTGCGGGCGATGGTGTAGACCCATTGTCCGAATGTATATTCCGGACTGTATTTGTGCAGATTGATGTAGACCTTGATGAAAGTCTCTTGCAGCAGGTCGTCCGCATCGCTCGCATTGCCAGATCGTTGCACGAGCAGGCGGCGGATGGCGTCGCGGTAACGGTCGAAAAGGTATTCGAACGCCGTATCGTCGTCTTCGAGTGCCAGCTCCACCAACCGTCGGTCGTCGGCTACGATATAGTCGGCTATCTCCATACCCGCTGGTCTTTGCGGAGCAGTGCGAGGGTAAGGAGGAACGACCAGCAGGGACTGAACAGGTCGTAGAAGAAATAACCGAAGATCATGCCGTTTTCGCCCAGCCGTTTGGCGATGCGGTGCACCCCGACGAGTACGGCGACGAAGCGCAGGAATAACAGAAATGCGGCGACGATTTTGTATTCGAGCGGCATGACGGCTATCGCGCAGACGACGGCCGCGAAAAAGAGCACGCGCGAACCGATTTCCCAGTGCAGATAGTTTTTGACCGCTTGCGGATAGAAATGCTCGGCCGAACCGAAATAACGCAGCCGGTTGAGCCACCAGCCCAAGCCGCCCCACGTTTTTTCGTGCAGCGTAGCCCGCGGCGTCAGTACGACGCTTACGTTGTCGCGGGTCATGATCTGTTGCATGAACAGGTCGTCCTCGCCGATGTTCATGTTGAGCTGGCCGAATCCGTTGGCGCCGAAATAGATGGTTTTCGTGAATCCGATGTTGTGCAGCGTGCCGCGGTAGGGGCGTCGGGCGATGGCCCGCGCGAGCCACGGCACGGAGTGCATCATCCGCCATGCCCGCATGAAGTAATTCTTGAGTCCTTTGTGGCGTTCGAATCCGCAGTATCCCACTACGATGTCGCCGCGCAGGAACCCTTGTGCCATCAGCGAGAGCCAACGGTCGGATTGCGGGTAGGCGTCGGTCGAGGTGAAGACCATACAGTCGTAGTGTGCCGACTTGATGCCGACGTTGAGGGCCATCTTGCGCGAGATGGGGAAACGCGGGTCGAGCAGGATCTTCGACGTGTAGATTTGCGGGAACGAATTTTTCAGCCGCAGCAGGTCTTCGTAGAAATCGTTGTCTTGGCCCACGTAGACGATGACCACTTCGTAGGCGGGATAGTTCTGCGCGAGCAGCAGCGGCAGCCGTTCCTCGACGAACGTATATTCTTCGGCGAACATCGGCACGATGACCGAAACGGGCGGTTCCTTGCGGACGGTGCGGCGCCGGCTGTTCTTGTAGCCGGGGATGCGGCTGAACGAATAGGTATAATAATAGAGTTGCACGATGAGCAGAACCAGCAGGACGCCCGCAAGGGCCGCGCCTTCCCAACCGTAGCACGAGAGAAACGTATCGAATAGCTGTTGCATGACACACGAGAAATATGGGTCAAAGATACGAATTTTTTTGTTAGCGCGATAGCCTGTTTTGCAGTTCGGAACCTTATCTGCGCTCCCGGCCTTGTTTTTTGCCGAGCGTGAATATCTTCGGCGAAGCCAGAAGATACGGAATTTTCGAAAAAAACGCCTACTTTTGTCGCCGTTATGAGCATTCGATTCACTATCCGGCAGCGGGATGCTGCCACCCATGCCCGTGCGGGCGAATTGCAGACCGACCACGGCGTTATCCTTACGCCGATTTTCATGCCCGTCGGTACGGCGGCCACCGTTAAGGGCATCTTCCATCGTGACGTGCGCGACGAAGCTCGGGCGCAGATCATTCTGGCCAACACTTATCATCTTTACCTGAGGCCCGGTATGGAGATCATCGAAAAGGCGGGCGGCGTGCACCGTTTTTCGACGTGGGAGGGGCCGATGCTCACCGATAGCGGCGGGTTTCAGGTCTTTTCGCTCGCGGCCTGCCGCAAACTGACCGAGGAGGGTTGCCATTTCCGGTCGCATATCGACGGGTCGAAACATCTCTTTACGCCCGAGAGCGTCATCGATACCGAACGTACTATCGGCGCCGACATCATGATGGCGTTCGACGAATGTCCGCCGGGGGATGCGCCGCGCGAGTATGCGGCCAAGTCGCTCGACCTGACCGAACGGTGGCTCGACCGCTGTTTCGAACGATACCATCAGACGCAACCCAAATACGGCCATTATCAGGCGTTGTTTCCTATCGTGCAGGGCTGCACCTATCCCGATTTGCGGGTGCGGGCGGCCGAAAATGTCCAGCGTTACAATGCCGATGGTTATGCTATCGGCGGTCTGGCCGTGGGCGAACCGACCGAGACGATGTACGAAATGATCGAAGTGGTCGATGCCGTGCTGCCGCAGGACAAACCCCGCTATCTGATGGGGGTCGGTACACCGGCCAACATCTTGGAGGGCATCGCCCGCGGGGTGGATATGTTCGACTGCGTGATGCCGACGCGCAACGGCCGTAACGGCCAGCTTTTCACGACCGAAGGCACTATCAACATCCGCAACAAGAAGTGGGAGAGCGATTTTGCGCCCATCGACCCCGACGGAACGGCTTTCGTCGATACGCTCTATTCGAAGGCTTATCTGCACCATCTGACGGTGTGCGGCGAGATGCTGGCGGCACAGATCGCCTCGCTCCACAACATCGCGTTCTACCTGCGGCTGGTGACGATGGCCCGCGAACACATCCTTGCGGGCGATTTTCTGCCGTGGAAAGAGGCGATGGTCGCCAAATTGATGCGGCGTTTGTAGGATTTTTCCCGCCCGAAAACCTTTGCTCCGGCAAAACCGGTGCGGGCGCTCGGATACGTGGGCGATGATAAAAGCACGAACTGCGGTTCATCGTGCGATGAAAATTCGTATCTTCGCCGTCGAAATCCGAATCAACCCTAAAAAACAGATATGATGAAACCGTTGAAATTCCTATTTTTTTTGGTCGTCTTTTTTGCATTTTCCGCTTCCGTTTCGACCGTTTCCGCCCGTGGACGCATTCCTGTCGGCGAGCGTGAATATGCCACCGTCGTGGCCGAGCTGCCCGACACCGAGGATTATATGACCGAGGAGGGCAACTATATCGATTTGGCTACGATCCACACCGCTTTTACGGTAGCTTATATTCCGATCTACGTTACCGAGGAGCCGCGCCTCATCGGTTATTGCGAGGCGGAAGACGTCTGCTACGAGCTTTCCGAGGAGATCCTTGCCGAGATGTTGACGGCCAACGGCCTCGACGGCGAGAAACTCAATAAACTGACTTTCTGGCATCGTTTCGGCGGAAAAATTCTGTTCGCAGCCATCCTTGCCGCTATCGGTTTCTGGTATTTCGTCCGCAAGTCCGACGACGGAGAGGAGACCGGAGCGTCCGAGGAGTAGGTTCGCTTCCAGTTCCTGTTTCCGAGGGCCGCATCTCTACGGATGCGGCCCTCGTTGTCTCGGCAAAATCGAACGGATGTTTGCTTCTGCGTCCGACTTTTTATATCTTTGCGCATCATGAAGCTGCAATACCCGGGATTCAAGATTCTGGATCGCTACATATTGGGGAAGTTCCTCTCGACCTACTTCTTCGCCATCGCCATGATTATCGTCATCGTGGTGACGTTCGACTACGTGGAGAAAATCGACGACTTCACCGAACTCAAGGCGCCGGTCAAAGCGATCGTATTCGATTACTATCTCAACTTCATTCCGTTCTTCGTCAACCAGTTCAGCGGGTTGTTCACCTTCATCGCCTGCATCTTCTTCACCTCGAAGATGGCCTACCAGACCGAAATCATCGCCATGCTTTCGGGCGGAATGTCGTTCAAACGGCTCATGTGGCCCTATTTTCTCGGATCGGCCATCATCGCCGGTATTTCGTTGTTGCTGAGTCTGTGGTTGATACCCATTTCGCAGCAGCATATCGTCGGCTTCGAACAGCAGTACATCAAGCGGCACACCAAAGCCACTTACGACCGTCATATCTATCGGCAGATCGCCCCCGGGACATTCGCCTATATCCGCGGTTACAGTGAGCAGAACCGGCAGGCTTCGTTCTTTGCGCTGGAACATTACGACGGCGGGACGATGACCCATTCGCTGGAGGCCTCCGACGTCCGTTTCGATCCCGAATCGAAGCGCTGGACGGCGATGCGCTATACGCAGCGGATGTTCGATTCGACGGGCATGGAGCGTTTCTCGCAGCACCGCAATCTCGATACGCTGATTAATCTGGAAGCCACCGAGTTGGGCCGTATCAGCGAACTGATTCAGACGATGAACATTTCGCGGCTCAACGAATTTCTGAGCCAGCAGCGCGACAAGGGTTCCGATGAATTGAGCATCATCGAAGTCGAGCGTCATTCGCGGTTCGCCTATCCGTTGTCGACCTTCATTCTGACGCTTATCGGCGTGTCGCTCTCCTCACGCAAGGTGCGGGGCGGCACCGGTCTGCACATAGGCATCGGCATCACGCTGTGCTTCTCCTACATTCTTTTCAACCGTTTCTTCGCCGAATTCGCCAAAAGCGGTACGCTCCCGCCGTGGATCGCCGTGTGGCTTCCGAATATCATCTATCTGTGCATTGCCGTTTACCTCTACCGCAAGGCACCCAAATGATCCCTTGTCATGGCCGTAAAACAAAGACCCCGAACGAACTCCGAACGTCTCAAAGAACGGTATCCGTTGCTTTGGAACCTCGCGTTGATTGCCGCTATCATCTTCGTCATGGCCGTTGCCGCCCATCTGCTCATGCAGCTGGGGACACGCCACGGCTCCCGATGCCGAGTGCCCGATTTTTCGGGTATCCGGTTGCATGAGGCGCAGCGCATCGCCCGCAAGAACGGCTTGGAAATCAGAGTCAACGATTCTTTGTTCGTGCCGGTCTACGAGGGCGGCATCGTGCTCGATCAACTGCCCGAAGGGGGCGTCGAGGTGAAGCCCGGGCGGACGATATATATCACGATCAACGCTTTCCGCGAGAAGATGGTGCCCGTGCCCTATGTTGCCGGACGTTCGCTGAGGCAGGCCAAGAATATGCTCGAAATCGCCGGTCTGGAGATCGCTGAGTTGATTTATCGTCCCGATATAGCGACTAATTATGTCTTGGAGGAGTTCTGCGGTAAGGAGCAGGTGACGGAGGATTCGAATCTCGAAGCGGCTGTCGGTTCGGGTGTGACGCTGCATGTCGGTGTCCAGTACGGCAACAATTCGACGGTCGTGCCGTCGCTCGTCGGGTTCTCGTTGCGCGAAGCGAAGAGTCGGTTGTGGGAATTGGGACTGAATGTCGGACGCGTCGAATTCGATGCGGGTATCAATCTGCTGAACCAGCGGGATGCGGGCGTCTACATCCAGACGCCGGTGTCCGAACGTACGGTTGTGCTCGGGTCGCGGGTCGACCTGCGACTGACCCTCGACCGCAAGAAAATCGATGACAAGATCTCCGAGGCCGAACGGGTTGCCGAAGCGGCTGCCGCCGAACGGTTGCGGTTGGCGTTGGAACGGGCCGATTCGTTGGAGGCTTCGGCTTTGCGCGAAGAGGCTGCGGAGTCATCGGCCGCTGCGACGGATGGGGGCTACCGCTACAATCGTGATAACGAAGGATTTTTCGATTGATGGAGGTGTTGCAAGACAGATTCGGGACCTCCGACGAAGCCGAATTGCTCTCCGATAGCATCTGTGCGGGTGCGGCAGGTGCATCCCGCGAGGCGGTCGCCGAGGGTGCCGGTGCTTCTGATGAGGACGATGAAGCTGCGGGGCTTTACGAACATTTCGCCATCACGGCGGACAAGGGGCAGTCGCTGCTGCGGCTCGACAAGTTTCTGACGGCCCACATGATGCACTGTTCGCGCAACCGAATTCAGGCGGCGGCCGACAGCGGCAATATCTTGGTAAACGGCGTCCCTGCGAAGTCGAGCTACAAGGTCAAACCGTTCGACCGGATTCAGGTCGTATTGCCCTATCCCAAAACCGAATACGAAATCGTCCCCGAAGATATCCCGCTCACGATTCCTTATGAGGACGACGATATCGTGCTGGTCGACAAACCGGCTGGCATGGTCGTGCACCCGGGGGTCGGCAATCACAGTGGTACGTTGGTCAACGCCATGTCGTGGCATCTGCGCACATTGCCGATGTTCAGCGAGGGTAACACGCGTGCGGGGCTGGTGCACCGCATCGACAAAAATACGTCGGGTCTGTTGGTGATGGCTAAGAATGAACAGGCGTTGGCTCGCTTGGGCAAACAATTTTTCGACCATTCCATTCAGCGGCGGTATGTGGCGTTGGTGTGGGGGAATTTTGAGGAGGACGAAGGCATCATCACCGGCAACATCGGCCGCAGTCCGCGGGAGCGGCAGAAGATGTATGTCTTTGCCGACGGGTCGGACGGCAAGTGGGCCGTGACCCATTGGCGCGTGTTGCGGCGATTCGGTTATGTAACGCTCGTCGAGTGCCGGCTGGAGACGGGCCGCACGCATCAGATTCGCGTGCACATGGCATGGATCGGCCATCCGTTGTTCAACGACGAGCGGTACGGCGGCGACCGCATCCTGAAAGGGACGACCTTTTCGAAATATAGGCAGTTCATCGAAAACTGCTTTGCGACGATGCCGCGGCATGCGCTCCATGCGCGATTGTTGGGATTCGAGCATCCGACAACCCACGAGCAGGTGTCGTTCGAAAGCGAACTGCCTGCCGATTTCAAGGCGTTGTTGGCCAAGTGGGAGAGTTATTCGGCCACAGCCCAAGCTGCCCACGGTGAGTAGCATCGTGGTCCGTAGACTGCGGAAAACGCCGTTAGGCGGGCCTCCGCGGGTGGAGGCTTCGGCCCGCACGGCCTGAAAGGCCGTATTTGCAAAACCTGCGGAAGCGAATACAATCGTCGAAACCATAAAAACCGGCAATCGCATAGGGAACCGCTTTCAAAAGCGGTGTGCAGCCTTTAATATAAAAATGTTTTTGCCTACATCGATAAAGGAAGTTCGCGAACGCGGATGGGAACAGTTGGACGTCATCCTCTTCACGGGCGACGCTTATATCGACCATCCTGCGTTTGGCGCCGCTGTCATCGGGCGCTTACTCGAAGCCGAGGGGTATCGCGTCGCTATCGTGCCGCAGCCCAACTGGCGCGACGATTTGCGCGATTTCACCAAGTTGGGGGTGCCGCGTCTGTTTTTCGGCGTCACGGCCGGTGCGATGGATTCGATGGTCAACCATTATACCGCCAACCTGCGTCTGCGCCACGACGACGCTTATACGCCCGGCGGCAAGGCCGGTTTTCGGCCCGACCGTGCCGTGACGGTCTACACGCAGATTCTCAAACGTTTGTTCCCGCACGTTCCCGTCGTTATCGGCGGCATCGAGGCTTCGTTGCGGCGGTTGACGCATTACGATTATTGGAGCGATTCGCTCCATCCGTCGGTGTTGGTATCTTCTGGGGCCGACTTGTTGATTTACGGTATGGGTGAGGGCGTCATCCAAGAGGTCGCACAGGCCATGCGCAACGGATACAATGCCAAGCTGTTGCGTAAGATCCGGCAGGTCGCCTTTTTGGCCGATCGTGCGTATGTCGAGCGGCTCGATCCGTCGACGACCATCCGCTTGCACAGCTTCGAACGCTGTCAATCCGATAAACGGGCTTTCGGCGAAAATTTCGTTCATATCGAGACACAGAGCAATCTCATGCAGCCCGATGCGACTCTCGTCGAGGAGGTCGGCGACCGCTTCGTCGTCGTCACGCCACCCCATGCGACCCTCACGACCGAGGAACTCGACCACTCGTTCGATCTGCCCTACGAGCGGGCGCCCCATCCGCGTTACCGCGGCAAGGGGCCGATTCCGGCGTGGGAGATGATTCGGTTTTCGGTCAACATTCATCGCGGCTGTTTCGGCGGATGCGCCTTCTGCACCATTTCGGCCCATCAGGGCAAATTCATCCATTCGCGCAGCGAGCGGTCGATCCTTGCCGAGGTGGAGCGCATCGTGCGGATGCCCGACTTCAAGGGATATCTGTCGGATGTCGGGGCGCCGTCGGCCAACATGTACCGCATGGGTGGCCGAGATAAGAGCTTGTGCGGCCGTTGTCGGCGTCCATCGTGCCTGCATCCGACGCGCTGCCCCAACCTCGACAACGATCACGGCCCGTTGTTGGCCCTTTATGCGAAAATCCGTGCCGTGAAAGGCATCAAAAAAGCTTTCATCGGCAGTGGCATTCGTTACGACCTGTTCGATGACAAACCCTACCTTGAAACGGTGCTCAAGCACCATACGTCGGGCCGGTTGAAGGTGGCGCCCGAGCACACCGAAGATGCCGTGCTGCGGTTGATGCGCAAACCGCCGTTCGCAATGTTCGAGCGGTTGAATGCCGATTTCCAGCGCATCTGCCGCCGCGAAGGGCTGTCTTATCAGTTGATTCCCTACTTCATTTCGTCGCATCCCGGATGTACGGAACGAGAGATGCGGGCGCTTTCGGAGAAGGTCTTGGGGCGTTTGCACTTCACGTTGGAGCAGGTGCAGGACCTGACCCCGACGCCGATGACTCTCTCATCGGTGATGTTCCGGACGGGCGAGAATCCCTATACCGGCGAACCGGTCTATGTGGCCTGTACGCAGGAGGAAAAGCGCCGACAAAAGAGCTATTTTTTCAGCGAACGACCTGCAAAAGCAGGGAGCGGCGTTCGGTCTGCCCGTTCGTTGCGTTCGGGCGGTGCATCGTATTCCGGTAAAAAGCGGCGATTTTGAAAAAAACGTACTTTTTTTCTAATTTTGTCTTGTTCCGAAATATCGAATACTTATGTTGCGTAGAATTCGAATCGTGCTCGCTGCACTCTGTTTCGCGGCTGTGACGCTGTTGTTCTTCGATTTCATGGGGACGCTGCACGCGTGGCTCGGCTGGACGGCCCGCATCCAGTTTCTGCCCGCCGTATTGGCGCTCAATGTCGGGGTCGTCGCAGCGCTCGTTGTGCTGACGCTGCTTTTCGGGCGCGTCTATTGTTCCGTCGTCTGTCCGCTGGGCGTGATGCAGGACATTGTTGCATGGTGCGGCGGCCGTGGCAAGAAACGGAAGTTCCGCTACGGTTGGTCGCCCGCGAAAAATTGGCTGCGTTATGGTGTGCTGGCGATTTTCATCGTCGCGCTCGTTGCCGGTGTCGGGTCGGTCGTGGCGTTGCTTGCGCCGTATAGTTCCTATGGGCGAATCGCCGCCAATCTGTTCGCACTGCTCTGGCGCTGGGGTAACAACTTGCTCGCATGGTTCGCAGAACGGGCCGACAGCTATGCGTTCTATTCTACCGAAGTGTGGTTGCGTTCGCTGCCGACGTTCATTATCGCCGCCGTGACTTTCGTCGTGCTGGCAGTGCTGGCATGGCGCAACGGCCGTACCTATTGCAATACGATTTGTCCCGTGGGGACGGTGTTGGGCTTCTTCGCACGTTATTCGTTGTTTCGTCCGGTCATCGATACCGCGAAGTGCAACGGTTGCACGTTGTGTTCGCGCCGATGCAAGGCGGCGTGCATCGATGCGGCGAATCACACGATCGACTATTCGCGCTGCGTCGCCTGCATGGATTGCATCGACACCTGCGCTCACGGTGCCATCAGCTATCAACGGCGTAAAAAGGCCGACATGCTCGAACCGGTATCCGTTGCCGATGGGGGCGTGGCCGATCCCTCTCGCCGCCACTTCCTGACGGGTGCGGCTCTGCTGGCGGGTGCCGCGGCCGCAAAGGCGCAGGAAAAGAAGGTCGACGGCGGACTGGCGGTCATTCTCGACAAGAAAGTGCCCCATCGAGCGACGCCCATTGTGCCGCCTGGAGCGGTGGGGCTGCGCCACATGGCTCAGCATTGCACCGGATGCCAGTTATGCGTGTCGGTCTGCCCGAACGGCGTGCTGCGCCCGTCGACCCGATTGGAAACGCTGATGCAACCCGAAAGTTCCTACGAACGGGGCTACTGTCGACCGGAATGCACGAAATGTTCGGAGGTGTGTCCGGCCGGTGCGATTCTGCAGATTACGCCCGAGGAGAAGTCGGCTGTCCAGATCGGCCATGCCGTGTGGGTACGCGAGAACTGTGTCCCGCTGACCGACGGCGTCGCGTGCGGCAACTGTGCGCGGCATTGTCCGGCGGGAGCTATTCAGATGGTTTCGTCCGACGCGACGAATCCCGATGCGCCGAAGATTCCCGTGGTGAACGAGGCGCGCTGCATCGGCTGCGGCGCCTGCGAAAATCTCTGTCCGGCACGACCGTTCAGTGCGATTTATGTCGAGGGACACCGACTGCATAATACGATTTGAGCTATGAAAACGAAGAATAAAATCGACCGCCGCGAGTTTCTGAAGCGGCTCGGTGCGGGTGCGGCCGTCACGGCGGCTGCGTTGGCGACCGGATGCGGTTCGAAAAAAACGACGACCGCTGCGCAGAACGAGGTGCCCGATGCCGAGGAAATGACCTATCGCACGAATCCCACGTCGGGCGACCGGGTTTCGCTGCTCGGATTCGGCATGATGCGTTTGCCGATGGTTGCTGCGCGCGAGGGCGGCAAGGGCGACGAGGTGATCGACCAACCGATGGTCAACGAATTGGTCGACTATGCGTTGGCGCATGGTGTCAACTATTTCGACACATCGCCGGCCTATTGCCGCGGGCTGTCGGAACGGGCCACGGGCACGGCTCTGAAACGTCATCCGCGCGATAAATATTTCATCGCCACGAAGTTGTCGAACTTCTCGCCCGATACGTGGGGCCGTGCGGCTTCGATGCGGATGTACCGACGGTCGTTCGAGGAGTTGCAGGTCGATTACATCGATTACCTGCTATTGCACGGCATTGGCATGGGAGGTATGGATGCCTTCCGCGGGCGTTACGTGGACAACGGGATGCTCGATTTCTTGGTCGAAGAACGCAAGGCCGGACGCATCCGCAATCTCGGATTCTCTTACCACGGTGACGTCGAAGTGTTCGACTACCTGCTGTCGCGCCACGATGAATATAAGTGGGATTTCGTGCAGATCCAGTTGAATTACCTCGACTGGAAGCATGCCAAGCGGACCAATCCGCGCAATACCGATGCCGAATATCTTTATGGCGAACTGTCCAAACGCGGTATTCCGGCTGTCATCATGGAACCGTTGCTGGGCGGGCGTCTATCCAGTGTGCCCGACAATATCGTGGCGCGATTGAAGCAGCGCGAGCCCCAACGGAGCGTGGCATCGTGGGCGTTCCGCTTCGCGGGGTCGTTCCCGGGCGTCATGACCGTGCTGAGCGGCATGAAAGTGATGGAGCATTTGCAGGACAATCTGCGCACTTATGCTCCGTTGCAGCCACTGACCGACGAGGAATTCGACTTTCTCCAACAGACGGCGACGCTGATGGTGCAGTACCGGACCATCCCTTGCAACGATTGCAAATATTGTATGCCTTGCCCCTATGGGTTGGACATTCCGGCGATTCTGCTGCACTACAACAAGTGTCTGAACGAGGGCGACATCATCGATGATCCGCAGGACAGCGATTATCGCCGCGCGCGGCGGGCCTATCTCGTAGGTTACGACCGCTCGGTGCCCAAGCTCCGGCAGGCGAGCCATTGCATCGGGTGCAACCAGTGTTCGTCCCATTGTCCGCAGCGCATCGACATTCCGCACGAACTGCGGCGCATCGATACTTACGTCGAGCATCTGAAACGGAATGGATAGTCAGTCGGAACGACTCGTGCAGGTGTTGCATGCAGGCGGTTATTCGTTGGCGGTCTGGCCGGCGGATGGGGAAATCCGTACATTCACGGGGCGAGGTGTTGCTGACCTGTATCGTTTGATGCGTGAGGATCCGGAGGTGTTGCGAGGTGCCATTGTGGCGGACAAGGTGGTCGGCAAGGCGGCTGCGGCGTTGATGCTTGCGGGCGGTGTGCAAGCCTTGTACACCGATACGGTCAGTACGCTGGCCCGCGAACTGCTCGATGGCTCGGTGATGGAGGTGTGTTGGGAACGCGAGGTGCCGCACATCATCAACCGTATGCAGACCGACTGGTGTCCGTTGGAAAAGTTATGCCGCGACTGCCGGACGCCGGAAGAGTGTCTGCGGCAGATCGAAGATTTTATGCAAAAACAAAAATAGAAACCGATTATGCAAACGATTCGTGTATCTTATCGTCCGTTGGGATTCGACGAGGCGAAAACCTATTGGATGGCAGGGCTGTTCATCCTCGGCAATATCGTATTGCCGCAGTTGTGCCATCTCGTGCCGCAGGGAGGTCTACGGTGGTTGCCCATCTATTTTTTCACGTTGATCGGCGCCTGCAAATACGGTTGGCGTGTGGGGCTGTTGACCGCTGTCGTTTCTCCACTGCTGAATACGGTGCTTTTCGGGATGCCCGCAGTTGCCGGACTTCCGGCCATCCTGTTGAAATCGACGTTGTTGGCCTTGATTGCCGGTATGCTGTCCGAGCGTTGCGAACGGGTGACGCTGGGGCTGCTCGTGGTGACGGTCTTGGGCTATCAGGTACTGGGTTCGCTGGGCGAATGGGCGCTGAAAGGCTCTCTTTTTGCGGCCGTTCAGGATTTTCGCATCGGATTGCCGGGGATGTTCGTGCAGGTGTTCGGCGGCTGGCTGCTGCTTACGGCACGGGGTCGTAACCGCTTCCGCCCCACGGATGACAACGAGCCAACCGCTTGATAGCGAGCCACGAACCTTTTAACAGACCGTATTTCCGCAGCGCTTCCAATGCGTATTGGGAGCAGGTTGGTGTGAACCGGCACGAAGGCGGCGTCAGCGGCGAAATGCACAATTGATAGAACCGCACGAGTGCGATCAAAGGCCACGCAAGCACCCGTTTACAGCCGTTCGGCAAGCGTTTCCAGAATCTTCCGGACGGCACGGGAGATTTTTTCATAAGGCAATACCTCTTTCGAGGAGTAGATGAGCGCTATGTCGAGATTGACTGCACCGATTTTTTCAAGCAGCTGTTTTTGAAGCCGATAGGCCTCTTTCGTGCGTCGACGCAGCAGGTTGCGTTTGTTGGCCCGCTTGTGGTATTTCTTCGGTACGGAGAACAATATTTCGACAGTCGGCTGCGCGTCGGCTTCGGCGTACCATACGTAGCGGAACGGAAAGATGAATCCGCTTTCGCCCGCGCTGAACAAACGTCGTACAGCACCGAGCGAACGGAGCCGTTCCGTACGGGATAACGATCGGTCGGACAGAGACATGGACGACGGCGAATGGGTTATTTGCGCGATGCGGCGGCAGCGGTTTTGGTCGTATTGGCCGGTTTCTGTGTGTCCGCGGGTTTGCGGACGGAACGTTTGGCCATCTTGTGTTCCTGCGTGCGGAGGAACTCCTCTTTGCGGGCATCGACAGTCAAGGCTACCGGAGCGACTTCTTCGCCTTTCCGCACCTTTTCGAGATAGAGATCCACGGCTTTGACCATCGACGGAGCTTGCGGAGTCGGTGCATTGGCTCGTACAGTGATTCCTGCATCGAGTGCGGCACGCAGGGTGCCTTCGCCGAAGACGGCGACAGTCGGCAGATTTTCCGTGCCGAATTTGGAGACTACAGCCCGCACGTCCGATGGCGAGTAGAGCGCCAGCAGTTCGTATTCGGCAAGGTTTACGGCGTGGAGGTCACAGGCCTCGGTGCGAGCCAAGATGACCGGATCGACCGAAAGCCGCAGTTTGGCGAGCGTTTCGGGCAGTTCGGGGCGGTGCGGTTCGCTGAGGGCGAGCAGGAATTTCTCCTCTTTGTGCTTGATAATCAACTCGACGAGCGAGGTGAACGAACCGTCGGCGAACGAGATTTTGCGTTTGCGGTAGACGATGTATTTTTGCAGATAGAGTGCGACGGCCTCTGTCTGGCAGATGTATTTCATGGTTTCGGGCACGGTGATGCGCGCCTCCTCGCAGATGTGGAAGAAACTGTCGACCGTCGTGCGTGAGGTGAAGATGACGGCCGTGTGAGTCAGAATTTCGATGCGTTGCGAGCGGAACTCCTTGAGCGATAAGCCGACGACGCGGATGAACGGTTGGTAGACGATTTCGATGTCGTATTTCCGAGACAATTCGTAGAACGGCGATTTTTCGCTGTTCGCAGGTTTCGGCTGCGAGATCCAAACTTTCTTTTTAGCTTCCAACTCTCTTGTTTTTACATGTTTCGGTCGTATCACCTCACGGCGAGTTGCCACAGCAGGCTGACCGGAAAAAATTCGACGCTGCAAAGGTACAAAATCCAATGGATAATCGAAATTTTTTTGGAAAGAAAGAGGTTGAGAGTCTCTCTGAGGTATAGGAAAAGCGTAACGGCAAATCCGACGGCGATCAGGCCCAGCCAAAGTTTCTCGGTTTGTTGCGGACCGAGGGCGAAGAGGAGCAGGGCGGGCGTGATGAGCACTACGGCGGACGAAAAATAGACCTTGCGCAACTGTTGCAGTTGGGTGATGAGGGGCTGTGTGAGGGTGATCGCTCCGACCAGCCGCAGCAGCGTCCATTGGAATCCGAGGATGAGCAGGATGACCGTTGATACGACGAGGCTCAGGACAAGTGCCGCGACGAGCATAAACCGGTTGACCGGAATAGCGAGGTCGGTCGGCTGGGTGTATTTCACGACGAGGATGCCGATGAAAAGGATGCCGATGATGGCGGTCGTGCGGATAAAACGGGTGTAACGGCTGCCGCCCGGGTCTTCGAAACGGCGTTCGCCCGAGGTCTGGTCATGGAATACGCGGTTCAGCAGCGTGCGGATATCGAGGATATTATGGTAAATCAGCAGGATGTAGGTGACGGCCAGCAGCAAGGCGAATCCTTGGAAAAGGCTGTTGTCGGTCATTCGCCGGACTGCCGTCGCTTCGGTCGACGGCGGAACGAGGGTCGATTGCCTGCCGAAGACGGTCTGTGCTGAGACATTGCGATAGGGAGCGGAGGTTTTAAGTACGATCGGTTGTGTTCGGGACGAAGCAGCCGTCCGTGCCATATCGAAGAAGTATTGTGCGGAATCGGCTGTGCAGTAGGTTCGGAACGGGTAGTCCTGCGACCGGTCGCGTGCGGCGGTCGACAGACTGTCGGTTTGCTCGTGGTGGAAGGTCTCGGCGAGCAAGTGGGTCGGCAATGCCGGAACGGTCAGTTCGGTATGCGGGATAGTATCCTGCATATGTGCGTCAGTCGGATGTTCGTCGGAGGTGAACGGGGTTGAGGCGACCGAGTGCAAAACCGTGTCGGGTGCAAGGACCGGAATCTCGGCAGGATGGGGGCCCGAATCGAGATACGACCCGCTGACCGAATCGACCGGCAAAGTCGAAGAATCGGTCTCCGGAGCCTCGACGGCAGAACCGACCGTATCGAGCGTGTCGACCGGCATGGGCCATTGGCTGTTTATCGTCCGTTCGTTCATCCTGCGAAGTATCTTTTCAAGGTGATGCGGATAGTCGTACCTTTTCCGGGTTCGGAATCGACCACGGCGATGCGGCCGGAGTGGTAATCTTCGACGATGCGCCGCGACAGCGACAATCCGAGCCCCCAACCGCGGGTTTTGGTGGTGAATCCGGGTTCGAAGATGCGTTTCCAGTTGCTTTTCGGAATCCCTTTGCCCGTATCACGAACGTCGATCATCACCTGTTTATCGTCCGACGCGATACGCACTTCGATGGAGCCGTGGCCCTGCAACGCATCGAGCGAGTTTTTCATCAGATTCTCGACCACCCATTCGAACAGCGCCGCGTTGACATTGGCCTGCACCGGTGCGATGGCCAGCCCGTTGTAGTCGAGCGTCACGTTGCGCGGAATGCGCTTGCGGAAGTACATGACCGATTCGCCGACGATTTCGTTGATGTTGGCCGGTGCGAGGGTCGTCTCGGAGCCGATTTTCGAGAACCGGTCGACGATTTTCATCAGGTGGGTCAGGTCCTTGTTCATCTCCTCGACAGCGCTTTGGTCGATCTCCTGCGCACGCAGGTATTCGATCCATCCCAATAGCGACGAGGTCGGAGTGCCGAGTTGGTGGGCGGTCTCTTTGGCCAGTCCGATCCACACGCGATTCTGTTCGTCCTGCTTCGACGACCGGAACGCGATATAGCCCAGCAACACGAACGTCGTGATGACCAGCAACTGGACGTAGGGGAAATAGTAGAGCGATTTCAGCAGGTTCGACTGCCCGTAGAAGATGATATGATAGTGGTCGGAGTTCCACAGGAACCGGATGGGCAGCGGCGTGTTTTCTTCGGTGAACCGGTCGATGCGGCGCCGCAGCCGGTCAGGATGTTCGAGGATGCGCTCGGGCACCAAGTGCGACTGGAGCACTTGCAGATTCTCGTCCGTGATGAGGAACGGGATATTGTTGCCGTTGGACATGATGTCCTGCACCAGCGGGTCGTTGAGCGAACCGCCCAACACATCGCGGTTGACGCGCTCCATCGCATGGGCCCATAACGCCACGTCGTGCTGTTCTTTCTCTTTGAGCCGCTGCGCCATCTTGTTGGTGTAGAGGATCGACAGCGCACCGAGCGACACTCCGACGATGATGACCACCACCCGATTGCGGAACGAGAATATGTTGCGGCGCAGTTTCATGCGATATTATTTCCGTTCGGTATCCTGTTCGGTCGTGATGCGGCGGTATTCGGCCGTGTCGCGCAGCACCTCGCCCGCGCGGGCGATCTCCTTGTCGTTGGCCAGCGAATGGGCGATGACCCCCGACATATAGCCGTGGCGTTGCACGATGTCGCGGTTGATCGAGGCGACGATTTGCTTGCGGTAGGTCTCCAAGTTGGTCTGCGTGTCGTCTTTCAGGTCGGCTTCTATGCGCTCCAGTTGTTCGGTGACTTCGCCGAACCGGTCGTTTTCAGCCGCTTCGCGCAGCGTTTTGAGCGCCCGCCGCGTATCCGATTCGTAAGGCACCTTTTTGTCCCGCATGAACTCGGCGAAGTCGGCATAGTCGGCATCCGAAATGGTGAAGTTCTGCAAATCGGCCGGTGCTTCGGGATGGCGGCGCGTATATTCGTCGCCGAAATCCTCGATGAAGCCCAATGCATAGAGCGTCGCCGCGAAACGACTGATATATTCTGGATCGGTGCGGATGTCGGGCATGATGCCGCCCCCGTCGTAGACCTTGCGGCCGGCACGGGTCGCGAACTCCGAAATCAATGAATCGGGCACCGTATGCACTGATTGCTGCTGCGAGTGCGAGTAGTCGATGGCTTGGATGCAACGGCCCGACGGAATATAGTATTTAGCCGTCGTAAGTTTCAGCATGGCGTTGTAACCCAGTGGTTTGGGTGATTGCACAAGCCCTTTGCCGAAACTGCGCTGGCCGATCAGTACGGCACGGTCAAGGTCTTGCAGCGCTCCGGCGATGATTTCCGCCGCCGAAGCCGTGCTGCCGTTGATTAGCACTGCCAGCGGCAGGTCGGGCAGAATGGGTTCCGACTGGGTCGTGAAGAGTTTTTTCGAATCTTCGGTGCGACCTTTGGTGCTCACGACGCCGGTGCCTTTCGGAACGAACAGCCCCAGAATCTTGACTGCCTCCTGCATGATGCCGCCGCCGTTCGACCGGTAATCGAGCACCAATCCTTTGAGTTCGCCCTCGCTCCGCAGTTTGGCGATGGCCGCCTGCATCTCCTCGTAGCAGCCCTCGGTGAAGTCGCTGTGGCGGATGTAGCCGATGCTGTCGTTGAGCCAGCCCGCATAGGGCACGCCCGGAATGGCAATGCGTTCGCGGCGGATGGTCGCCGTCTCCTCAGTGTCGTCCAGATGGCGCACCGAGACCTTCACCTTGCTGCCCGGTTCGCCTTTGAGCCGTTTCGAGACCTCTTCGGTCGTAAGACCCGCGGCCGATTTGCCGTCGATGGCCAAAATCCGGTCGCCGATTTTCAGTCCGGCGCGGTCGGCCGGGGAATTTTCATAGGGCTGGGCGATGCGCACATAATCCTCCTTTTGCCGGATGAGCGAGCCGATGCCGCCGTATTTGCCGGTCGTGAGCACCTCGAAGTCGGACATCTCCGATTCGGGGATGAACTCCGTGTAGGGGTCGAGGTCGCGCACCATGCCTTCGGCAGCACCCGCCATCAGGACGTCGGGGTCGACCGGATCGACGTATCCGACCGACAGTTCGCGCATCATGTTGACCAGCAACTCCATGTTGCGGCCCAGACCGAAATCGTTGCGGTCGGCGAAAATCGTCGCGGCGGCAATCGCTATCGTGCCTGTCGCGGCGAGCAGGTATTTGCAGAACTTATTTTTCATAGGCGGTGTAAGCGTCCCAATGGTGAAGCACGCGGAAAACGCCGATGCGTTGTCCTTCGATGCGGAGACGGTCTCCCTCCTGCGCAATCGTGATGCCATCATCGAAGAATCGCCGCAACCGCAGGAAAAAAGTGCGGGCACGGAACGTCAGGACCCCCTCCTTTTCGGAGACCAATTCATAGTCGGCTTCGCGGAATGCGTTGAGGACGATGGGTTTGCCCTCGTTGCTGAGGTTGCCCGCGACGTATCGCACGGTGCGGGTCATCTTCGGATGGAACAGCGAGATGACGGCAATCGCTCCGAACAGCACGACGAAGCGCCATGCGGAACCGGGTTCGTAGAGATTGACCGTGGCGAATCCGGTGAGTATCATCAGCACGATCAGAATGATGGCGAATACGCTCATCGTCACGAAATACTTGAGTGACCGAATAAGGTAAGTCATACGTTTCTATTTTGTTTTAATCTCAGTTTTCAGCGTTTCGGGCGGTGCGGGTTGCGTCGTTATCCGAGCAACTTGCGCAAATGTTCGGCGACCTGCTCCATCAGCCATTTCGGGGTCGAGGTGGCGCCGCAGATGCCGACCGACTGCACCCTTTCGAACCATGCAGGATCGATTTCTGCCGGTTCTTCGATTTGGCGGCTGTGCGGATTGGCTTGTCGGCACACTTCGAACAACACCTTGCCGTTCGACGACTTGCGTCCCGAGACGAACAACACCGTGTCGAATCGCTTGGCGAAGTCGGTCAGATGCTGTTCGCGCCCCGATACCTGCCGGCAAATCGTATCGTTGACCTGCACTTGTTCGGGGACGGTCGCCCGTCGGCGCATCTCGTCGCTCAACTCCTCGAACAACGCGATGCTTTGCGTCGTCTGCGACAGAAAATAGACGGGTCGCGTGAAATCGATGGCCTCCAAATCCTGCCGTCCCTCGATGACCAGTGTCGATTCCTCGACCTGCCCCGTGAGCCCCACCACCTCGGCGTGACCCCGTTTGCCGAGAATGACCACCTGTCCGCCGACAGGTCGCATCCGGTCATGGGCGTATTTCACCCGTTTTTGGAGCCGTGCCACGACCGGACATGTCGCGTCGATGACGTCGATGCCCAATGTTCGGGCCTCGTCATAGGTCGTGGGCGGTTCGCCGTGAGCACGGATGAAAAGCCGGCAGCTGCCCAACCGCTCCATTTCGGCGTGTGTGACCGTATGCAGCCCCAATTGTTCGAGCCGCTGTACCTCGATGCGGTTGTGCACGATGTCGCCCAACGAATAGACCGTACCCCCCTCGGCGAGCGCCCGTTCGGCCTCGCTGATGGCCCGGACGACGCCGAAACAGAAACCTGATTTATCGTCGATTTCGATGGTCATGCAACTGCGTGCTTTGGCTCGGTCAAGCCTCCCGCAAGGCGGCTGTTCTTCGGGCGTATTCTTCCATAAACCACGCCATCTGTTCGTCGACGGTCATGTGGCTGTTGTCCAGCACAACGGCGTCGGCGGCTTGTCGCAATGGCGATATGGCCCGGCTCATGTCGGCCTTGTCGCGTTCGCGGACGTTGCGTTCGATCTCCTCCAACGAAACCTCGTCGCCTTTAGCCCGCAGTTCGTCGTAGCGGCGCTGGGCCCGCACGGCGGGGTCGGCCGTCATGAACAGTTTCAGTTCGGCGTCGGGGAAGACCACCGTGCCGATGTCGCGTCCGTCCATCACCACGCCGCGCTGACGGCCCATCGCCTGTTGCATGGCGACCAGTTTCCGCCGCACGGCAGGGATGGCGCTCACACCGCTCACGCAGTTGCTCACCTCGATGGTACGTATCTTGCCCTCGACCCGATCGCCGTTGACGTAGATGTCGCTGGCACCGCGCTCGGGGTTGAACCGGAACGTGATGGCGATTTCGTCCAAAAGCCGCGTTACGGCCTCCTCGTCGATGATGCCCGACCGGATGGCGCCGTGTTCCTGTGCGTAGAGCGTCACGGCGCGGTACATGGCGCCCGTGTCGATGAAGATATAGCCCAAACGTGCGGCGATGGCTTTGGCGAAAGTGCTTTTGCCGCACGACGAGAAACCGTCGATGGCGATGATGATTCTCGGTTGTTTAGTGTCCGACATTGGGGAAGATATCAAAAAAAGTCGACAATATGGTGTAAACTCCTAACAGTCCGATCAGTACGCCGGCTACATGATTGATCGTGAGCATGTGGCGCGGGCGGAACCGGCGGCGGAAAAGGTTGATGACGAATGCCAGCAGCGTCCACCAAGCCGCCGCACCGCCGAAGAAGCCGGCAATGGTGAAGACGGCCAACAGGAGACCGCTGAATCCGTTACCGGTCATGTCGGCGCCCGAAATCTTGAAGATGGCGAAGAACGTGAGAATATAGGGGATTACCAACACGAAGTTGGCGATGGTGAATCCGAAAATCGAGGCGAAATCCTGCCACAGCGATGTCTTTCCGGCACGGTTGCGGCGGATTTGCGGCACGGGGTTCTGCGAGAAGATATAGACGCCGAAGATGACGACCAGAATGCCGGCCACGACCCGCAGCAGGGTACTGTACTGTTCAATGCTGGCTTGCAGCAGCGAGTAGAAAAAGAGGGCGAACATGGCCAAGAATGTGTCGGCGCAGGCGACGCCGAATCCCGAAACGATGCCCGAACGACGGTTTTTGGAGAGGGTGCGTTGGATGCAGAGCACGGCAACAGGGCCGACGGTAATCGACGCCGCAATACCGACGTAGATGCCGCGGAAAAGCACTTCAACGAATTCGAATCCCATAGAGTCAGCAGCAAAGGCGAATTTAGGAAACAAAGGTACTTAAAAATTTCCTATTCGGGAGCCGCAGAGGAAAAAAAGGTGACGATCGGTGGTGCGAAACGGCGCGGATGTTGATATTTTATCGAAAACTTTTTCTGTGCGGGATGATATCGTGCTTCGGCAGCGCGTATTTTTGTATCGGTAAAAAGGGATGCGGCTCCTATTTGTTACCCACGGTGATTAGCATTGTCGAGAGGGCTATTGGTAAAAGGGTGTACAGGTTACCCACCTCGATCGGTAAGATGAGGGCTGTTAATAAACATGCTACCCACGGTAAGTAGCAAGATAAGGACTATTAATAAGAATATGGAACAGAAAGGTCTCGATGTCGAGTTGAGCGCCGACGTGGCGCAGGGAAATTATTCGAATCTGGCAATCATATCGCATTCTTCGTCGGAGTTCATTCTCGATTTTGCGACCGTGTTGCCCGGTGTGGAAAAGGCTCAGGTCAAGAGCCGCATCATTCTCACGCCGGAACATGCCAAACGGTTGTTGCGGTCGTTGCAGGAGAATATCGTGCGGTATGAATCGGCGATGGGCAAAATCGAAATTCCCGTGCCGCAGCCCGCTCCCGATGGCGGCCCCAAAATGGGGGAGGCCTGAAAGCGGGGGTGCGGAGTCTCACGGGGAAATGCTCGGTCGGTGCGGTGCCGCGTTCAGGCTTCGTCGACATTCCGCAGGGCGTTCGACAGGACTTCGATGTCCTGCAACGTGCGGCAGAAGATGTTGATTCCTATCGGAATGCCGATGAACAGGCCGATTCCGAATGCGTAGAGCCAGTCGGGCCGGTTCATCTGCCATTGGTGGAATGCGAGCGTGCCGAGGAACAGTGCGGCCAGCACCGCATTGAGGGCGACCCCATGCAGGAAGTTGCGGCGTAGCCGGATTACGGCGGCACAGGTTTCCCGAAGCGAACAGGTCGCCGGGTCGATCTCCTGCAACAGCTCGCGCAGGCGGAAGAAGCGCCAGAGTACCGCTCCGATGAAGAGGATCAGCAAGATCGTTGTGGCAAAAGCGGTCGGGGAATCGCCGCTGCCCCGAAGCTGTGGAAACAGCTGGAACGGCAGCATGGCCGCTACGATGCTGATGATGCGCCACCGGCGAAGCAAGCGCTGGGTCGAGGTACGCATCTTTCCGGCGGTTGCTTGGGCCGTCATCCGTTCCCAGTCGGCGTCCGAACGTTCGTTGCAAGGGGCGTATGCACGCCACGAATCTCGTAAATTTTCCAAATCCATACTATTTCGTTTTTATTGGTTTTCGGCTTGTTCGCGCAGCTTCAGTCGGATGCGCCGGAGTTTCGAGGCCACGGTATTGCGGCCCAGTCCCGTGATGGCGGCGATTTCGTCGTAGGGCACTTCGTCCAGCCAAAGCAGAATGAGAGCCTTTTCGATGGGGTCGAGCCGGTCGATCAGCGCGTAAAGTTCTTTCAAATGTTCGGTGCGGTCGCCCTCCTCGGCCGGCAGCCCGATGCCGTATTCGAGCGGGAGTGTGCCTCGGTGGCGGCGTTCGCGGCGGTAGCACGAAATGCAGGTGTTCAGGCAGATGCGATATACCCACGATGTCGTCCGGCTGCGTCCTTCGAACCGGCCGAGGCCCCGCCACAGATGGAGCAGAATTTCTTGATAGAGGTCGTCGAAATCGGCCGGTTTCGGGCATAGAGCCAGCAGATGCGGACGATGATCGGCCGGTGTTCGCGTACGAATGCTTCGAAATCGGTTGCGGAAGCAGGGGCGGTATGAGATAAAGCCATTTTCGGTTTCGTTTTATCGGTTAGACGCAACGACTGCGAAAAAGTTGCATTCTTATTCAAGGCTGCGCATAGTGCTTACGCCGGTCGGATCGAGTGAGTGGCTGTGCAAGTAATATTTGTGTATAATGCTTATGACCGTTGTAAGCATTCCATTTCCGGAGCATTCGTCGGATGAACTTGATCCGACCGGCGTAAGCACTATGCGCAGCCTTTAATAAAAGGTGCCTTTGGGTGCGAAAAGAGCGTAGCCGAAACTGAAAATGAGATAGAGGTTTTTCCGGTCGCGTAGGTCGTATTTCGTCAGGCTCAGACTGACCGGTCCGATCGGCGTGTGGTAGACGAACGACGCATCGGCGATGTAGTGCATCCGTCGTGTTTCGCCGTCGTAGTCGAGAAACAGCGGGTCGTTGTCGCGGCGTTCGCGGTACATCGCATAGAACCCCGTGCGGAAAAAACAGTTGGGCAGCAGATCGAATGTGGGCATTACGCCGCCCGCTATGAAGCGTTTGCCGCGGAATGCCGGCATGTAGATCATCTGTACGTGCGGCAGCGGTGCATAGGCCGGCAGCGACAGCAGTGTTGCACCGTTGCGTGTGAAATGCGGATGGTTGGTGATGACCGCATCGACGTTGAATCCCAGCGAGAACCACGTGTTTTGCGGCAGGTCGAAATACTTGTCCCACGTGAACCGCGCACCGAACCATTGCCGATGCGTCTTCGTGCGGAATCCTCCTTGGCCGAACGGTTCGAATTTGTCGCGGCCCGTCACGAAGATGCCCGAAAGTTGTAGATTCGACCCGCGTCGCGAATGCACCGTCCTGTCGAGCGTGTTGCGCTTGATGGCGGCCATCGCGCCGAAATAGCTGAACCGCGTGTGGTCGGTTTCGTCGCCCAACAGCCCGTCGGCTGCGTAGTGGTAGTTGACCTCGCCGAGGTTGGTTCGCAGCAGAAAGAAACTCCGGTGCGTCAGAGGCATCCCCAGCCCGAGCGAGCCGTAAAGACCGCTCTCCTTGACGGGCAGGACGTTGTTCACTTCGGTCAGGTTGCCGAAATTGCCATGGTTGAGGTTGTGCGTGTGGAAGTTGAACGCATAGTCGAGGAACAACGGTTTCCATGCGTAGAAATCGGTGCGGCCGCCCACGGACCCCCACGTGTAGAGCGGCCCCAAAAAGAGGTCGACGCCCCACGATTGGGCCACACGGCCGATAGAGCGGTAGTTCAGCCCGATGTAGCCCATGTTGAAAGCGGTGGACGAGATGCTGCCGCCGACCGCGATGCGGAAATTGGGTTTCGTCTGGAACCGTGCCTCGAACGTGTAGCGACGGCGTTGCGGGTCGTAGGTCGCGTGGGGAAAATCCATCGTGAAATCACCGTTTGCCAGCACTTCGTAGAGATTGTCGCGGAGCCGGTCGAAACCCATCGCTCGTTGCGTGCCCGACGATTTGCGGTCGACCTGCATGAAGTCGCGGATGTATTCGCGTTGGGCGGGGGTCAGTCCTTCCAACCGGTAGTCATCGAAAATCAACGGCGGGCATTTCTCACGGAATGCCGCGCGGCGGGCGGCACTTTCGGCCGGTGTGAGGCGCGCGGTGACCTGCTGAAGAATTTCGGGTATCTTGGCGAGGGCATCCGTGTAGCCTGCGTTCATAATCTCCTCGGCGCGGTCGAAGTCGAGCATACCGACATCCACCGCGCGTGCGATGCAGACGCTGCGCCCCTCGGGCAACGAATAGTCGGTGTCCTGCATCGCCAGCAAAAAGGCCTGATCCAACAATCCGTTCTGCTCGCTCGGGCGGGTGTTGCCCGATGTGCAGATGCTGCCGATGATGAACGACGGTCGGAAATCCTCGTCCATCGGTTTCCACGGGAAATTGTCGTAGATCCCGCCGTCGTAGAGCAACATCGAATCGCGCTTCATGGCCTTGAATACCAGCGGAATGGACATCGAAGCGCGAACTGCTTCGCTCAGTTCGCCCTTGCGGAGCACGATGGGCCGACGGGCATTCATGTCGCTCGCTACACAGAGGAACGGCATCATCAGCCGATCGAAGTCGCCGTCCGATGCGGCTGTGGCCGGTGCGAAAAGCCCGACGAGCGCCATGTCGATCTGGGTAGACGAGAGCAGGTTGGTCGGCGATTGGAATGTGCGGCTGCCTTTGCGGAAGTCAAGCCGTACGTTGATGAACGAGGGATTCTGGCCGTATTGCCGGTAGTAGGAGAGGTAGCGATTGGGGTCAAGGCGTCCCGACACCCACTCCTTGACGGCGCCTGATGCGACGATACGGCGCATTTCGGCCGGCGAGTAGCCCGCGGCGTACATCGCTGCGATGATGGAACCCATCGAGGTGCCGGCCACGCAGTCGATGGGGATGCCGTATTCTTCGAGAGCTTCGAGTACGCCGATGTGATAAAGCCCTTTGGCACCGCCGCCGCTCATGACCACTCCTACGCCGCCTGTGACCGGTTGTGCCGCAGCGGCGGGTCGGGCGAACAGAGCGAGTGCGAGAACGGTGCTCCATGCGAATATGCGTGATGAACGAAAGGGCATGGTTTTTTCAGGCTTGTTCGGATTTTGCGGCCGGTTCGGTGTTTGTTGCTTCCGGACGGTCGATGCGCAGTTCGAGCGAGATGCCCGACCATTGGTTGATCGACAGCTGTTCCCGACGGAACGTGCGGCCGTCGCAGGCGATTTTCAAGTCGAGTTCGAATGGTTTCGTCGATTCGATGTCGTTGTCCTGCGGCAGCGTGTGCGGGATGATGTAGACGTAGAGCACCAAGTGGTCGCACAGTGGCGTTTCGAGCGCAAGGCTCCGGTCGGGGGCTATGTCGGCCGGCCGTTCGGCAGGGCCTGCGCCGACATCGGCCACATGCGATTCCGCCGAGACGAATCCGATGCGTTCGTCCTTGTCGTCGAAGCAACCGCACATCAGTACGGCGTTGTAACGCCACCAACCGTCGAAACGACTGGCGATTTCGATGGAAAAACCTTTCATGAAGCCCGCAGATTTGTATTTGTGCAAAGGTAGGGATTTTTTTGTCATGCAGATGTTCCGCAGGTATCGCATCGTGTTCATTTCGGGTTGTGTCTGGAGCGCCGGTGACTTTTGAAAGCATGGAGACCTGCCCTTGTATAGGGATCTGCTTCCAAAAGCGGAGTTAATAAAAAAATTTCGTAATTTATTTGCGCGTAAAAGAGAAAGTATGTACTTTTGCGCTGTGAAAAAAATAACGGTAGATTTTTTGCGGATTATTTACAACTCAAATCAATAAAAGATTATGGCAACTATTAAAATCGGTATCAACGGCTTCGGCCGTATCGGCCGTATGGTCTTCCGTGCCGCCTGCACGCAGACCGACAAATTCGAGGTAGTGGGTATCAACGACCTCTGCCCGGTGGATTATCTGGCTTACATGCTCAAGTACGACACGATGCACGGCCAGTTCAAGGGCACGATCGACTACAACGTCGAGAAGAGCCAGCTCATCGTCAACGGCAACGCGATCCGCGTAACCGCCGAGAAAGATCCTGCCAATCTGAAATGGAACGAGGTAGGCGCCGAGTACGTCGTGGAATCGACGGGTCTCTTCCTCACCGAGGAGAAAGCACAGGCTCACCTCGCTGCCGGTGCGAAGTACGTCGTGATGTCGGCTCCGTCGAAAGACGCTACCCCGATGTTCGTTTGCGGCGTCAACACCGACACCTACGCCGGTCAGAAAATCGTTTCGAACGCTTCGTGCACCACGAACTGCTTGGCTCCCATCGCCAAAGTGCTGAACGACAAGTTCGGTATCACGGACGGTCTGATGACCACCGTACACTCGACGACGGCTACGCAGAAGACCGTCGACGGTCCTTCGCTGAAAGACTGGCGTGGCGGTCGTGCCGCTTCGGGCAACATCATCCCGTCGTCGACCGGTGCCGCAAAGGCCGTAGGTAAGGTCATCCCGTCGTTGAACGGCAAACTGACCGGTATGTCGATGCGTGTTCCGACCCTCGACGTCTCGGTTGTCGACCTGACGGTCAACCTCGCTAAGCCCGCCAAATACGATGAGATTTGCGCTGCCATGAAAGAGGCTGCCGAAGGCGAACTGAAAGGCATTTTGGGTTACACCGAGGAGGCTGTCGTTTCGTCGGACTTCTTGGGCGATCCCCGTACGTCGATCTTCGACAAGGCTGCCGGTATCGCTTTGACCGACACTTTCGTGAAGGTCGTATCGTGGTACGACAACGAGTGGGGCTACTCGAACAAGGTGCTCGACCTGATCGCCGTGATGAAGGCTTACAACAAGTAATCGCCTCCGTTGCGCGAACAGCGATAGAACGCGGCCGGCCCGAATTTTCGGGCCGGTTTTTTTGTCTGCTTCCGTTTCGGGTATTAAATTTGCAACGAACGAGAATTATTGTCAAACCGAAATCATAAAGGTGTACAGGATGAAAAAATGTATGATGGTACTCGGCGGTCTCTTGTTGCTGGTCGCCGGTACACCCGCTTTGGCGTCGGATGATCGGCCAATCGACGTCTCGGAGCTTCCGGCCGCAGCCCGACAATTCATCAAGACCCATTTTGCTGGTGCGCAGGTCTCTCATGCGACGGTCGATGGTCATTTGTTCGACAAGGAGTACAAGGTGGTTTTTACCGATGGTCGAGAGATCGAATTCGGCAAAAATGGCGATTGGGAAGAGGTCGATGCCAACCGCGGACAGTTTCCGATTGCGGTGCTTCCGCAGTCGATCCGGTCGTATCTGAGCCAGCATTACCCCGATATGCCGGTGATGAAGGCCGACCGCGACCGGTACGGCTATGAAGTGAAGCTGCGCAACGGGCTCGAACTGGAATTCGACAAGAGCGGCCGGTTGTACAAAATCGACGACTGATTCGCTCGTCCGGCAAGGTCGGTGCGCAGTAGTGCCCGTCCGGTTTTCGGCCTGCATCCTTATCGGGGTGCGGGTCGTTTGCACGTTATAAGCATTGCCTATGCGGCTATCGGAAAATACGATGCGGGTTCCGGTACAACCAATCGGAATCCGTCGTATCTTTGTCAGGAATAAATTGTCGAAAACTCAAACACGATACGATTATGTTAAGCAACAAATTGCACGAGGCGCTCAATGCGCAGATCAATGCCGAACTCTGGTCGGCCTATCTCTATCTTTCGATGTCGCTGGACGCTGAGAACAAGGGGCTGAAAGGGGTCGCCAACTGGTTCCACATCCAGTTCAAGGAGGAGCAGGACCATGCCCGTATTCTGATGAATTACCTCCTGTCGCGCGATGCCGAGGTGAAGCTCGCCCCCATCGCCGAAGTGCGTACTTCGTGGGCTTCGTCGTTGGAAATGTTCAAGGATACGCTGGAACACGAGAAGAAAGTGACCGCCATGATTCACAATCTGGCCGCCATCGCTGCCGAGGACAAAGATTACGCTTCGTCGAACATGCTCGTGTGGTTCGTCAATGAGCAGGTCGAGGAGGAGGAGAACGCCCGCGAGATGATTACGGCGTTCGATGCGGTCGAGGGCAACAAGTTCGGGCTCTACATGCTCGACAAAGAATTAGCTGCCCGTGTCTATGCGGTGCCGAGCCCGCTGGCGACCAAAGAATAGAAATCTCTTGGTCAAGACCGAGCCGATTCCGTGCACCGCGAGGCCTCGCAGTGCACGTTTTTTATTGGCAATGCCCGTCGAATTTGCTAACTTTGCGGACGTTCGATTATGGAGAGGGAAATTCGCGAAAAATTGTGGAATGCCGGTTACGTGAAAGCGTGGACGGCCAATTTCCTGTTGTATTTTTCATTTATGTTGTTGTCGCCGCTACTGCCGCTCTACCTCAGCGAGACGTTCGGCGCCGACAAGGAGGCTATCGGCATCGTGCTGTCGGGCTATACGCTTACGGCTTTGGCGATGCGGATGTTGAGCGGCTATGTGGTCGATACGTTTCCGCGTAAGACGGTGCTGTTGATCGGCTATTTCTTTTTTGCGCTCTTCTTCGCCGGTTATCTGGCAGCGGGGTCGCTGCTCCTTTTCGCCATCGTGCGTACGTTGCACGGAGCGCCGTTCGGCCTTGCGACCATTGCCAACAGCACGGTGGCTATCGATGTGCTGCCCTCGTCGCGCCGTACGGAGGGCATCGGCTACTACGGATTGAGCAACAATGTCGCGACGGCCATCGGCCCGACCATCGCATTGGCCATCTACGGAGCCGTCCATAGCTACGATTGGCTTTTTGCGCTGTCGTTGTTGTTGGCAGGAATCGGATGGGTCGTCGATTCGACCCTGCGTCTGCCAGCGCGTCCGACCGTGAAAAACCGGCCGCCCCTCTCGCTCGACCGGTTCTTTCTGCTGAAAGGTTGGAGCCAAGGCCTCGCTATGATTTGCTACGGACTTTCTTATGGGGTCGTGTCGACCTACATTGCCATCTACGGCAAAGAGGAATTGGGTATCACCGGAGGTACAGGGCTGTTCTTTCTGCTGTTGGCCGTCGGGCTGATTCTCTCGCGGTTGACCGGAAGCCGTACGCTGCGGCAGGGTAAAATCGTCCAAAATGCTGCACTCGGCATGTCGGTTTCGGTGTGCGGATACCTGTTGTTCGCTGGGATGCACAATTTGTGGGGATATTACGGAGCCGCGTTGATTATCGGCTTGGGTAACGGCCATCTGTTTCCGGCCTTTCAGACGATGTTCATCAACCTTACGCCTAACGATCGCCGCGGCACGGCCAATTCGACGCTCTATGTTTCGTGGGATGTCGGCATCGGCGTAGGGACGTTCGTCGGCGGCTCCGTTGCGGAGTATTTCGGTTTCCACGCCGCATTCTGGATGGCGTGGGCGATCAATGCCCTCGGTGTGGCGATTTTCTTCCTTTATGCCCGTCGCTCCTTTCTGAAAAACCGGTTGCGATGAGGCCCGAAAATCCATTTCTCTTGTTCGTATGATGAATCTCAGCCGGTTGTCCGAGCGCTTGGAGCGCATGCCCATGATGAAGGCGCTTGTGCCTTTCGTCCTCGGCATCCTCTTGGCCGAACACTATGCGTTGCCCGGGTGGTTCGTCGTGATGACTGTTTTGCTTGCCGGTGGCATTGCCGTGTTGTTCCGCTCTGCGGGTGCGATGGTCGTGCTGTTGCTCTCCATCGGATTCGGACAGGCGCAGTTGCAGCAGCGGCATCGCACCGTTCCGCAGGAGGTGTGGACGGAGTTCGACCTGTGCATTGAGGGAATCCCGTCCGACCGTGGCCGCTATACGACCGTCGAGGCTGTGGCGACTGCTTGGCACGATCCTGTATCGGACGAATGGTTCGCTGCCGATGACCGGTTGATGCTCTACGTCGATACGCTCGTCGAGGTACAGCATGGTGAACGGATTGTTTGCAGCGGGCGTGTGCGCGACTTTCGCGGTGGGGCTGAGAGTTACCGTCGGTTGATGTGCCGCCGTGGGTTCGCCGGCACGTTTTGGGTGGCGGAACGGCATGTATCCGAGCGGAATCCGGTGTTCCGTCGGACTTTTCATGCACGGGCTGTCGAACGGTTGGCACGGCTCGGTCTTTCGGGGCAGGCCGATGCGCTTGCACGGGCGATGGTGGCCGGCGACAAGAGTCGCCTTGCATCCGATCTGCGCAACCGCTATGCAGTCAGCGGATTCTCGCATCTGCTGGCCGTTTCGGGATTGCATACGGGTATCGTCTTCGGGTTGGTTTACCTGTTGTTCGGGTGGCTGGTGCTTTTTCGGCGGGGTCATCTGTACTACTATGCGGTCAGTGCCGCAGCCGTCTGGCTGTTCGTTGCTGCGGCTGGGTTTCCGCCCAGTGCCGTTCGGGCAGCCTTGCTCTGTACGCTCGTGCAGGGCGCACTGTTTGCGGGCAAGGAACACGATGCACTCAATTCGCTGGCGGTCGCCGCTTTCGTCATGTTGTTGTGGCGCTCCGCATGGCTCGGCGACATCAGTTTCCAACTTTCGTTCCTTGCCGTAGCCTTTCTGTTGGCTTGGGGAATGCCGATGCAACGTCGGTTCCGTACCCGTTGGCGGTGGCTCAATGCGGCGATCGGGGCGGTCGTCGTCAGCGTGGTAGCCGGAGTGGCTACGGCACCGCTCGTTTCGCATACGTTCGGAATGATACCGTTGGTCGGTATCCTGCTGAATCCCATTGCTTTGTTGCCCGCTACGGTTATCGTGCTGTGCGGAACGGTGTGGATGCTCGTGCCGTTCTCTTTTCTGGCGCCGTTTCTCCGCGGAGGTATCGAGTATTCGGTTTGGGTGCTCGAGGCGGTGACTCGTGGTATCGAACGGATGCCGGGCGCCTGTATCGAATATCGTCTCGACGCTCCGACGACCGTAGGGATCTATCTGTTGTTTGCGGTTGCGACGCTCGCCATGTGGTCGGTCGAACCCCGCGAACGCAAAAGTGCCCGACTGCGCCGATGATGCCGAAAAAATGCTTATATTTGTAAGCGTATAGCTATCGAAGAGTATCTCATGGAGTATAAAATAGATGCGGATTCCCGTTGTGCGGTCATCGGTTACGGAAGCTGGGCGACGGCGCTCGTTAAACTGCTTTCGGGCAACGAACGGCAAGTAGGCTGGTATGTCCGCAATCCCGAAGTGTTGGAGGCGTTGCGTACCGAGGGCCGCAATCCCCGTTATTTGAGCGACATCGAGTTCGACCGTGCGCGCATTGCACCGTCCGACGATCTGAATGCTGTGGTGCGCGAGGCCGATATCCTCGTTTTGGCTGCTCCGTCGGCCTATCTGAAAACTTTTTTAGAGCCGTTGACCGAATCGTTGGCTGACAAACTCATCATTTCGGCCATCAAGGGCATCGTTCCGGGCGACTATCAGACGGTCATCGAATATCTGCGTGACCGCTACGACCTTTCTTATCGGCAGCTCGGGCTTTTTACGGGCCCCTCGCACGCCGAGGAGGTTTCGCGCGGCAAACTTTCCTATCTGACGGTGGTTTGCCCCGAAATGGAGACGGCAGAGGCCATCGGCCCGAAATTCTCGACACCCTACATCCGATTGAGCTATTCGACCGACCTTTACGGCATCGAATATGCTGCGATATTGAAAAATATCTATGCGCTGGCGGTCGGGTTGGCGGTCGGATTGGGCTACGGCGATAATTTTTTGGCCGTACTGATTGCCAACTGCGCCGATGAGATGACCCGCTTCCTCGATGAAAGTTATCCTGCCGAACGCAACACGCGGGCATCGGCCTATTTGGGAGATTTGCTGGTGACATGTTATTCGTCGTACAGCCGCAACCGGCGATTAGGGCTGCTGGTCGGCCACGGATGCACGGTCAAAAGCGCGCTGAACGAGATGACGATGATCGCCGAAGGCTACTTCGCGGTGGATTGCATCCGCCACGTCAATTTCCGGCACAAGGTCGATATGCCTATCGTCGAGATGGTCTACGACGTATTCTACCGCAATGCGTCGGCCCGCCGCCGAATGCGCGAACTGACGGAACGTTTGTTTTGATAAATTATATTCACATTCTATGGACATGTTGAAACTGGACATCCGCAAGTCGGGTGTCGAAATCACGCCCGCCATGCAGGCCGAGGCGCAGCAGGCCAATGCGTTGCTCCATTCGGGCAAGGGCGCCGGCAACGACTTTCTGGGTTGGGTGCACCTGCCGTCGTCGATTTCCGATGCCGATTTGGCTGCTTTGCAGGCACAGGCCGACAAACTGCGCGCGAAAGCCGATCTGGTCATCTGCATCGGTATCGGCGGCTCCTATTTGGGGGCAAAGGCGGTCGTCGAGGCGATGACCGATCCGTTCAAACTGCTGCACAAGGAGCAGAAAGAGCCGACGGTGGTTTTCGCCGGTCAAAACATTTCCGAAGATTACATCCATGCACTGATGACCGCTGCCGAGGGCCACTCTATCGCGGCCATCGTCATCTCGAAGTCGGGTACGACGACCGAACCGGCCATCGCTTTTCGGATTGTCAAGGCGGCTATCGAGCAACGTTATGGCAAGCAGGAAGCTGCCGAGCGCATTGTCGCTGTCACCGATAAAGCGCGCGGCGCGTTGAAGACCCTCGCGACGCAGGAGGGTTATCCGACGTTCGTCATTCCTGACGATGTGGGCGGTCGTTTCTCGGTGTTGACCCCCGTCGGACTGCTGCCGCTGGCAGTCGCCGGTGTGGACATCGCCGCATTGGTGCACGGGGCTCAGGAAATGGAACGCGCTACGGCGGACGGTATGCCGTTCGAACAGAATCCGTCGGCTATCTATGCTGCTGTGCGCAATGCGCTCTATCGCAACGGCAAGAAAATCGAAATCCTCGGTTCCTACGAGCCGCGGTTGCAGTACATCAACGAATGGTGGAAGCAACTCTACGGCGAGAGCGAGGGCAAGCAGGGCAAGGGGCTGTTTCCGGCTAGTGTGACGCTGACCGCCGACCTGCACTCGATGGGCCAGTATATCCAAGAGGGCGAACGCACGCTGATGGAGACCATTATTTCGGTGGCGGCACCGGACAACAAGGTGGTCATCGAGCCGGATGCCGAGAATCTCGACGGGCTGAACTACTTGGCGGGCAAACGCATCTCGGAGGTGAATCGCATGGCTGAACTGGGTGTGCAACTGGCCCATGTCGACGGCGGAGTTCCCAATATCCGCATCGAAATTCCGAAAGTCGATGCTCGCACGATCGGCGGACTGCTTTATTTCTTCGAGAAGGCGTGCGGCATCAGCGGTTATATGCTGGGTGTCAATCCGTTCGACCAGCCCGGCGTCGAGGCCTACAAGAAGAACATGTTCGCTTTGCTCGAAAAGCCCGGCTACGAGGAAGCGACGAAAGCCATCAAGGCACGGTTATAACGAACCGACCGAAAGGCAATGAAAAGGGGCGGCTCCTCTCACGGAGCCGCCCCTTTTCGTGGGTCAGGCGGTGCGCAACCGCCGGATTGTTCGGCGGATGCGGGCCATCATCAGCGCGGCGGCGACGGTCAGCCCGACGAAATAGCCGAGGAACAACCCTGAGGGGCCCATGCCGAGCGTGAACCCGAACAGATACCCCACAGGCAGATTGAGTATCCAGTAGGAGATGACGGCGATGGGCGTGATGATGCGCACGTCCTGCAATCCGCGCAGAATGCCCACCGAGATATTCTGCAATCCGTCTGACAGTTGGTAGAGCGCCACGAAGAGCATCAACTGGGCCGTGATGGCGATGACCTCGGTATTGGTGGTGAACAACTGCGGGATGAAGTGCCGCAGAACGATGAACGCTATCGTAGCGAATCCGTTCCATGCCAGTATCAGATGATAGGAGGCTTTGGCCGCCAATGACAGCTGGTTGATGTCGCGTGCGCCGTAGCAGTGCGAGATGCGGATGGTCGTCGCCGCGCCGATGGAGGTGACGATCATCCATGCGCAGTTGTTGACCGTGATGGCGATCTGGTTGGCACTGATGGCAAGCGTTCCCAACCAGCCCATCATGATGGTGGTGCCGATAAAGGCCGACGATTCCAAGAACATCTGCGAGGCGATGGGGGTGCCGATGCGTACGAGCGTGCGTACGTGTTTCCAGCAGTAGTTGCGCAACGAGAAACCGTCGAGGTAACCGCGGTAACGGTCGCGTGAGCAGAAATAGCCGATCATCAGCAGCGGCGTTGCGATGCGGGCCAGCAGCGTGGCCAATCCGGCGCCTGTCGCACCCATCTCGGGCATGCTGAAGTGACCGTAGATGAAGACCCAGTTGAGCCCGATGTTCATGAGGTTGGCGATGACCGTCACGATGAGTTCCGCATGGGTGTTGCCGACCCCCTCCAAGAACTGCTTGAATGCGAAAAAGAGCATGATGAAGGGCATGCTGTATGCCAGCAATCGGTAGTAGGGCAGCGCCATATCGACCACTTCGACCGGTTGCCCGAGGTGATAGAGCAACGGGATTCCGGCCAGTTGCAAGACGGTCGTCGCAATGCCGAGCAGCGTATAGAAAAGGATGCCGTTTTGGAGCAGGGCCGCCGATTTCTGCCGGTCGCCCTGCGCGTACAATTCGCCGATGAGGGGTGTCAGCCCCATCGCCATGCCGATAGCCGTGATAAGGAAGATGAAAGCGATCGAGCCGCCGAAAGCGATCGCGGCGAGCGGCAGGGCATCATCGCCGCCGTAGCGGCCCACCATGACATTATCGGCCAACTGGGTCAGAATCTGGCCGACTTGGGTTAGTACGACCGGCAGCGCCAATCGGATGTTGGCGACGTATTGCGATTTATAAGTATTGAATCGGTACATAGGGGGACAAAGGTAAACATTCCGGCCGGAATCCGTTCGTTTTTCCCACAAAAAAAGCGTATCGTTTTCGTACGATACGCTTCGAACCATTATCCGAGCCGTCAGGCTACCCGCAGCGTCACGCCTTGCGAGCGGTCGGCTTCGACGACGACCGTGTCGCCTTCGTGCAACTTGCCGGTGATAATCAGTTCCGACAGCGGTTCCTCCACATGATCCGTTAGGGTACGTTTCAGCGACCGGACACCGTAGCGCGATTCGTAGCCCATCGTCGCCAGCCGACGTTTCGCCGGTGCCGTGATTTTCACCTTGTAGCCCATGCGGTCGGTGCGGCGCAGCAGTCCGCCGAGTTCCAGTTCGACGATGCGTTCCACGTCGTCGAGTTCCAGCGAACGGAACTGCACGATGTCGTCGATGCGGTTCAGAAACTCCGGTGCGAAGGTCTGTTCCAACGCCTTGCGATACTCCGTCTGCGGAGTTTCGACGATGGCGGCGTTCTTAGACGAAGTGCTGTATCCGACCGATACCGGTCGTTGCGTCACGGCCCGCGAACCCACGTTCGAGGTCATGATGATGATCGTGTTGCGGAAGTCGACTTTGCGTCCCGAACCGTCGGTCAGGTGGCCTTCGTCGAAAAGTTGCAGCATCGTGTTGAAGACCTCCGGATGCGCCTTTTCGATCTCGTCGAACAGCACCACCGCATAGGGCTGGCGGCGCACCGCCTCGGTCAGCTGACCGCCTTCGCCGTAGCCGACGTAGCCCGGAGGCGATCCGATCAGGCGCGAGATGTTGTGTTTCTCGGAGTATTCGCTCATGTCGATGCGAATCAGTCCGCGGCGTTCGTCGAAAAGCCATTTCGACACCTCTTTGGCCAGCAGCGTCTTGCCGACCCCCGTGGGGCCGACGAACAGGAAGACCCCGATGGGGCGGTGTTCGTCTTTCAGTCCCGCACGCGAACGGCATATCGTGCGCGAGATGCGTTCCACGGCATCCTGCTGTCCCACGACACGGCCCGATAAGTGGTCGCGCAGGGCATGCAGCCGGCTCATTTCGCTCTCCGAAATCCGTTCGGCCGGAATCCCCGTCATGGCCGTGATGACCTGTCGGATATGCTCCTCGGTGATCGATTCGGGGTTGTTCTCCAGCGAGCGGCGCCATTCGGCCCGTTCGTCGCCCAGTTTCGAGCGCAGCGCTAACTCGCGCATCCGCGCTGCGGCCGCCTTGTCGTAGACCGCACCGTCGATGGCTTCGCGGCGTTCGCGCTGAACTTGGCAGAGAGCCGTTTCCATCTCGCGCAGCTGGACCGGCTCACGGGCCGACAACAGATGCACGCGCGACCCCGCCTCGTCGAGCACGTCGATGGCCTTGTCCGGAAAATAACGATCCGTGACGTAACGCTCGGTGAGCGTCACACAGGCCCGCAGCGCCTCGTCGGTGTAGCGCACCTTGTGGTGGCGTTCGTAGCGCGGCGCGATGTTTTGCAGGATGCGGAGCGTCTGCTCGGGTGTGGTCGGCTCGACCAGCACCTTCTGGAAGCGGCGTTCGAGCGCCGAATCGCGTTCGATATTTTCGCGGTATTCGTCGAGCGTCGTAGCGCCGATGGTCTGCAATTCGCCTCGGGCCAGCGCCGGTTTGAGGATGTTTGCCGTGTCGAGGCTGCCCTGTGTCGAACCTGCACCGACGATGGTGTGGATTTCGTCGATGAAGATGATCGTGTTCTGCGCCTTGCGCAGTTCGTCGAGCAGTTGCTGCATCCGCTCCTCGAACTCGCCGCGGAACTTCGTGCCCGCCACGAGCGACGAGATGTCGAGCGAAAAAAGCGTCTTGTCGGCGATGGTGTAGGGTACGTCGCCCGCTGCGATGCGCAGGGCCAGCCCCTCGACGACGGCGCTTTTGCCGACGCCCGCTTCGCCGATGAGAATCGGGTTGTTCTTCTTGCGCCGCGAGAGAATCTGCACCACCCGTTCGATTTCGGTTTCACGCCCTACGACCGGATCGAGTTTCCCTTCGCGGGCCTGTTGCGTCAGGTCGACGCCGAACTTGTCGAGCAGCCGGTTTTTCTCCTCGGCGGCGGGACGGTTGTCGGCATCGAAGTCGAGCATGTGCACCTGTATCTCCGTGCGGTAATCCTCGCCCACGACGAACTTTTGCAGGTCGTCGGCGATCGTCTCGGCTTGGATGCCGAATGTGTCGAGTATCTGCGACGTGGCGGTCGATGGGTCGGAGGCGATGAACTGCAACGCATGACCGGTCGATATGCTGCGGGTCGCGGAGACGTATTTCCGCAACTCCTCGGCGAATGTACGGTAGAATTCTTCGGGTTCGGGTTCAGGTCGCTCCGAAGCCTGCGACGGCTGCAGCGACACGGAATCCGAAACGATGATGGCCTGCTCGATGCGCAGACGCACCTGATGCAGCTCCCAGTCCTGCAATCGGGCCGAAAGCAGTTGATAGGCGAGCGATCCCTCCTCGCGGATCAGTTCGAGTGCGAGAAAGTCTTTGAGCGAGTGACCGATGGTCGCCTTTGTCGTATGGAATGCGGCACGGGCGATGAGCCCTTCGAGCGTTTTCGAGATTTTCACTTGCATATTTCGTCGTCTTTTCATTCGCCTATATAACGGCGGAACCGGACGGCTTATTATGCGGACCTTTTGCGACGGATATGGGTGCGAACCTCGGTGAGCGTACGTTTGCGGGGTGTTTTCAGCTGTCTTTCGCGTGCTTCGGATTTCATTTTCGGATGGTTACGGGGGTCGGCGGCATCACTCTGCGTGTGTCTCTGTCCACGCGAGCAATTCGTGCAAAATGGGCAGCAACGAGGCGGTTTTCGGGGTGAGCCGATATTCGACGCGCGGCGGAACCTCGGGATAAACCGTGCGATCGACCAGACCCGACTGTTCCAGCCCGTCGAGTGTCGCCGCCAGCATCCGTTCGGAGATGCCGCCCGGGATATTCCGTCGCAAAGCACTGTAACGCAAGGTTCCGTGCTGCTCGAGCGTCAACAGTACGAGCAGTGCCCAACGGCTGCCGAATTGCTCGATCATCCGGCAGGCGGGCGAAAGCGGAGTGTCGCTGGAAATTCTTTTCATTTTTTTCGAAAGGTTATCGGATTGATTTCGAATGAAACTTACAATGGTGTAAGTTTTTGACAATGAAATCAGTTCTTGTTTTTGCGCAGTTGGCGCACTAACTTCGCCGGACAAAATTACGCAAAATCATGAACGATTCATTGGATGCGCTCCATTTTACGGGCACTGTGTGGCGCCCGCCGCACGAAGCACTTTCTGTGTTGTTGCAAGTGACGGTCGGCTGCACGCACCACGCCTGCAAATTCTGTGGGCTCTATGGCGATCTGCGGTTTCGGGTCTCGCCGATGGCCGAAATCGATGCCGACCTGCAAATCATTGCCCGATGGCAGCCGCAGGCCCGTCGGGTTTTTCTCGTCGGGGCCAACCCTTTTGTGCTTAGCTACGAACGGCTTGTGCAACTGGCCGACCGGATACGCGACCGGTTGCCGAAAGTGCAGACCATCGGGATGTTTGCGCGCGTGGACGACATTGCACGGAAAACGGATGCCGAGCTGCGCGAATTGCGTGCCCGCGGGTTCACCGGTCTGAGCATCGGCACCGAGACGGGAGACGACCCGACACTGCTGCGGATGAACAAAGGAACGACCGCAGCCGAGATCCTGTTTCAAAGTCGTAGGCTGGACGACGCGGGCATCGAATACTATTTTACCTACATGACGGGGCTGGCCGGTGCCGGAAACGGTGAACGGGCAGCCCGTGCGACGGCCGAACTATTCAATCGTACGCATCCGTTTCTGATCGGTGTAGTGTCACTGACTGTCTTTCCGGATACTGTTTTGGGGCGGGAGGTGCAGGCGGGATTGTTCCGCGAGGCGGGCGAACTGGAACGCCTCGACGAGTTGCGGACGCTGCTCGAAAGGCTGGAAATCCCCGTTACAATCGATGCGCATACGGTCTCCAACGCCGTGCCGTTGTTTGGGCGGTTGCCCGAAGATCGTACGAGGCTTCTGCGCGAACTGGATATGGCGCAGGCAGTGTCGGATGAGCGGGATTTGGCGGCCTATCGCCGCAGCATCGAACATTTATAAGCGGGGTATGGCACTCCGATGGGCGTTGGATGTGGGGGCTACGGCCTACGGGGCCATTCGCCGACCTCCATGTCGCGCATGTCGGAGCCGTCGATGACGAACCGCACGGCCGTGCGTACCTTGTGGAATCCGTATTCTCCGGCGGCGCCCGGATTAATGTGCAACAACCGATAGCCGGGGTCGTTCATTACCCGCAGGATGTGCGAATGACCCGAGATGAAGAGTTGGGGGTGCAAGGCTTGGATGCGCTCCACGGCGCGCGGGTCGTAACGGCGAGGGTAACCGCCGATGTGGGTCATCAGCACGCGGATACCCTCGCATTCGAAACTTTGAAACGTGGGGTAGACGCGGCGCGTCATGCCGCCGTCGATATTGCCCGATACGGCCCGCAAGGGCTTGTATGCGGCGATTTCGTCGGCCAGTTCCAGCGAACCGATGTCGCCTGCGTGCCAGATTTCGTCGACGTCGCGTAAAAACAGGCGCAACGTTTCGTCGAATGTTCCGTGAGTGTCCGAGATGATGCCGATATATCTCATTTTCTTATTAATAGCTCTCCCGAGAATACTGATTGCCGTGGGTGGCGAGAGGCCGGCCTTAATACTTTCCTTTCCACAGCGTGCGGATGCGTTCGGCGATTTTGGCCTCGGTGGCATTCTGCTCGTCGGGTTCGTAGAACTTCGTGCCGGTGAGGCTCTCGGGTAAAAACTCCAAGTCGGCGAAATGCCCCTCGAAATCATGGGCGTATTTGTAACCTTTGCCGTAGCCTGCGTTCTTCATCAGCTTGGTCGGTGCGTTGCGCAGGTGCAGCGGTACGGGACGGTTTGTCGTGTCGTGTTCGACTTGTGTAAGCGCCTTGTTGATGGCCATGTAGGCCGAGTTGCTTTTGGCTGAAGTCGCCAGATAGATGGTCGTTTCGGCCAATGTGATGCGGGCCTCGGGCATGCCGATTTTGTGTACCGTGTCGAAGCAGGCGTTGGCTAACAGCAGCGCGTTCGGATTGGCTAGCCCGATGTCCTCCGATGCCAGAATCACCAACCGACGGGCGATGAACCGCGGTTCTTCGCCGCCGGCTAACATACGGGCCAGATAGTAGATGGCCGCATTGGGGTCGCTGCCCCGCACCGACTTGATGAAAGCCGAAATGACGTCGTAATGCTGTTCGCCGTTCTTGTCGTAGAGGGCGATATTCTCTTGCAGGCAGTCGGTGACGTAGTTGTCGGTAATCGTGACTTTGCCGTCTGTGGCACCGACTACGATATCCAAGATATTCAGCAGCTTGCGCGCATCGCCGCCCGATAGCCGGAACAGCGCGGCGGTCTCCTTGACTTCGATTTCGCGCTCCTTGAGTGCGTTGTCGGTCGCAAGCGCACGGTCGAGCAGGGTTTGCAGTTCTGCATCCTCCATCGGGCGGAGCGTGTAGACCTGACAACGGCTCAACAGCGGCGAAATGACCTCGAACGACGGATTTTCGGTCGTGGCGCCGATCAGCGTCACGACGCCTTGTTCGACAGCCCCCAACAACGAATCCTGCTGCGATTTGTTGAACCGGTGGATCTCGTCGATGAAGAGGAATGGCGGTTTGGCGTCGAAAAAACGCTGACGTTTGGCATTTTCGATTACCTCGCGCACCTCGCGTACGCCCGATGTGACGGCTGAAAGAGTGAACAGCTGTCGTTCGAGTTGCGTGGCGACAATTTTGGCCAGCGTGGTCTTGCCGACGCCCGGAGGCCCCCATAAAATGAACGACGGCACGTTGCCCGTCTCGAAGAACTTGCGGAACACACCGTTCGGACCGACCAGATGGGTCTGTCCGATGTATTCATCGATCGTTGCGGGACGCAACCGTTCTGCCAAAGGAGCTGCCATGATATTGCAAAGATAATAAAAAAGAGGGAATACCTATATACAATAGGCACTCCCTCGTGCGTGCGGCCCGACGTGCGGGGCGCGTGTCACTTCACTTCGATCTGGCGGGCTGCTGCAGCCGCTTCGGCGGCGGTTTTCTTCGGGATGTCGATCGTCATCACACCGTTCTCCATGCGGGCCGAAATCTTGTCGCGCTCGATGTTGTCGGGCAACAACAGACTCTGACGGAACTGCGTGTAGGAGAACTCACGACGCAGATAGGTGCTTTTCTTGGATTCGCTCTCCTTTTCCTTCGGTTCGCTCTTCTTCTCCAACGTGATGAGCAACTCGTTGTCTTCGTTGAGGTGCACTTTGAAATCTTCCTTGGTCATCCCCGGAGCGGCTATCTCGACCTTGTAGCAGGTCTCGCTCTCGATGATGTTCACGGCCGGTGCGGTCGTGTTGTGACGATCGAGCCATTGACCGTCGAAAAAATCGTTGAAAATACTCGGCAGCCAGCTGTTCTGGTTACGTCTTACGGGTGTCATTGTCTTTTCCTCCTCTGAATTTTAAGGTTCAATCGTTCGGTGATGCGTGTGTGGCATACCGTCGTTCGGTCGAGGGTCAAAACCCGTGCCATGACACCGCTTTGTCGGCGAAAAGCAGGTTATCGTCGGCGGTTGCGCCGGATGGCCCGCAGGGCTTCGCCACCGAATGCCAGCAACGAGGTCGCGCCGATGACCGCGGCCCATTCTGCTGCGGGTAGCGGTTCGGTGCGGAAGATTTCACCGCCTACTTCGACGATGAACCCTTGTCCCACGGCGATGGCGGACAGAATGAGGAAAAATTCGCGGCAACCCCGAAAATCGGCGAACGCCGACCGGTGCAGTTCGAAAGCCCGTGCGTTGAAGAGGTTCCAGAACTGGAAGAAGACGAAAGTCGAAAAAAAGAGGGTCAAATGGCGGATGCTCAGGTTTCCCGAAGGATCGGCCCAAGCGAACAGCAGCCCCAACAGCGCTGCAATCATGACACCCGCGCAGGTGAAAATCGTGCGGGCCATCGCTGGTGTGATGATGAATTCATCGCGGCGGCGCGGTCGGTCGTGCATCACTTCGGGGCTCGGCGGCAACGAGGCCATCGCCATTGCGGCGAAGGTGTCCATGATGATGTTGACCCACAGAATCTGCACGACCGTGAGCGGCATGTCGGTGCCGACGACCGCACCTACGAAGCAAACGACGATAGCGACGACGTTGATCGTCAGCTGGAATAGCACGAAACGCTGGATATTGCGGTAGAGCGAACGGCCCCACAGAACAGCCGTGGCAATCGACGAAAACGAATCGTCGAGCAGCGTGATGTCCGAGGCGTCTTTGGCTACGGAGGTGCCCGAGCCCATCGAGAGGCCCACGTTGGCGAAGTTGAGCGCCGGAGCATCGTTCGTGCCGTCGCCCGTCACGGCGACCACTTCGCCGAGTTGCTGCAACAGACGCACAAGCCGTTGTTTGTCGAGCGGGCGGGCCCGCGAAAGGATTTTCAGTTCCTGCACGCGGCCGAGAAGCTCCTCGTCGCTCGCTGCGGCGAACTCTGCGCCGGTCATGCGGTGGCGGTCGTCGTCCGCAGTGTCGTCCCACAACCCGATGCGGCGGGCAATTTCGGTCGCTGTGGCCGGTGTGTCGCCCGTGACGATTTTTACGGCGATGCCTGCGTCCAAGCATCGACCGACTGCCGCTGGAACATCTTCGCGCACGGGGTCGGCGATGGCCGCGATGGCGGCGAAGTGCAATCCGCCTTGTGCGAGTGCTTCGGTGCAGTCTGCGGCCGAGGTCTCGCCCCATGCGAAACCCAGCGTGCGCATGGCATGGCGCTGCATGTCGTCGAGCTGCGCGGCGATTTCGTCGTTGCGGCCGTCGGGCAGGCACATCGCGCGCACGATTTCGGGTGCACCTTTCACGCAGAGCATCCGCCGGCCGGAAAATCCGCTTTCGATGAGGGTCGCCATGTATTTGCGTTCGGTCGAGAAGGTCAGCCGGTCGATGATGCGCGCATGGTTTCGCAAGGTTTCGTAATCCGAACCGTTGTCGCGCAGCCATGTCAGCAGGGCTCCTTCCGTAGGATTGCCGAGCGCCGTGCCCGAGGCATCGAGAAAGGCGGTTGTATTGAGGGCCACGGTCTCGGCGAACTCGGCGTTCGCGAGGCCGTCATAGCGGATGAACTGCTGCACGGCCATCCGGTTGCGGGTCAGCGTACCTGTTTTGTCGGTACAGATGACTGTCACGGCGCCCATCGTTTCGCAGGCGTGCATTTTGCGCACGAGATTGTTCGTTCGCAGCATCTTGCGCATGGAGATGGCCAGCGAAAGGGTGATGCTCATGGGCAGTCCCTCGGGCACAGCCATCACGATCAGTGCCACAGAGACCATGAAGATGTGGAGCAAATGCTCGGCGATGTCCAACCACCCATGGCCCGCCGCCTCGCCCGCGAGGAAAAATTTGGCCGCCATGACGCAGAAGATGACTACGGCGACGGCGATGCCGATACGCCCGATCAGCCGTGAAAGTCGGGTCAACTGGCGGTCGAGCGGGGTGGGTTCCTCGTTCGGGACAGTCGATTGTTCGGTTACGCGGCCCGCCTCGCTGTGGTCGCCGACGGCCGTGACGACCATTCGCCCGTACCCGTCGATGACTGACGTTCCGCGCAACAACCGGTTCGATGGATAGGTCGCGTCGGGGTCGAAATAGGCTTCGTCGACGGTCTTGTCGCAGACAGGCTCGCCCGTGAGGGTCGATTCGTCGACTTTGAGCGACACAGCTTCGAGCAACTCGCCGTCGGCGGGCACTGTCTCGCCGCTCTCGACCACCACGATGTCGCCTACGACGACCTCGCACCGCGGGATGCTGCACATCGTGTTGTTACGCAGTACTTTGACGGGAACGTCGTCGTTGACTTTGTTCAGTCGGCGGAAGCGTCGGCGGGCATCCCACTCGAACCAGAAACTGACGCACGTGGCCAGCACGATGGCGCCGATGATGCCGATTGATTCGGTGAAATCGCCGTGCAGAGCGCCGATAGCGAGCGAGAGTACTGCGGCGACGAGCAGAATGCGAATAATGGGGTCACGGAATTTCTCGGCGAAGAGCTCCCATGCCGAGTGGTCGCGGGCCGGTGTGATGAGGTTGGCGCCATGCAGGCGGCGGCTCGCGGTGACCTCGTCGGGTGTGAGACCTTGCGGAGCGTGCGGAATCATCGTCTGTGGGGGTGTCAGAATTTGTCGATGGAGAACTGCCGTGTCGCGGCGTCGAGTCGTATGGCGATGAAGATCAATAACGTGAAGGCGATGAGCGACGAACCGCCGTAACTCATCAACGGCAGCGGAATACCCATTACAGGTACCAGTCCGATGGTCATGCCCACGTTTACCAACACGTGAAAGAGCAAGATGGATGCCACGCAGTAACAATAGATGCGGCCGAACGGTTCTTCCTGCCGTTCGCCCATGCGCATCAGTCGCAGAATCAATAAGCAGAACAGCGTCAGCACGAAGACCGTCCCGAGAAATCCCCACTCCTCGCCTACTGTGCAGAAGATGAAATCGGTGTGGCGCTCGGGGACGAATCCGTAGCGGATCTGGGTGCCCTCCATGAAGCCCTTGCCGACGAAACCGCCCGAACCGATGGCGATTTTCGACTGGTTGACGTTGTAGTCGATGCCGCGCGGGTCGTTGATGATGCCCAAGAAACTTTCGATGCGTTTTTGCTGATGCTCTTTGAGGATGGAGTTGAAGATGTAGTCGGTCGTCGGGAAGAAAATCGTCGTGCCGATGAAGAATCCGAGAATCAGATAGGTGTTGTTCAGCGTCGTACGGTAGGCATAGATCGCCACGCCGACAAGCGAAAGCAGCGTCACGGCCAACAGCGCATGATAGAAAGACATCGTATGCGGAGCGATGGCATACATCGCGACGAAGAGGACGATTGCGCCCAGCGCGAGCGATGCGAGATAGATGATGCGCGACTTCCATTGTCCGTTGAGCACCGCTTCGCAAAGCGTGCAGACCACGATGGAGAGGATAAGCAGCGTTATGGGCGTGAGCAGGAACGAGATGATGAAAAGGGCCGCTATCAGTAGCACCGGCACGCAAAGCCATTTGTTGAGCCCTTCGCGGTAGAGCACGAAAAGGAACGAACATAGCACGATGCCCGAACCGGTGTCGTTTTGCAGGATGATGATGCCCAACGGCAGGCAGATGACGAATGCGACCTTCATCAGGTCGGAGGGGCGGTTGATTGAGAACGAGTAGTCACTCATCACGCGGGCGAGGGCCAAGGCGGTAGCGATTTTGGCGAACTCGACGGGTTGCATGCGGATCGACCCGAATTCGAACCATGCTTTAGCACCGTTGACTTCACGGCCGAAAAGCAACGCGGCGATGAGCAGCACCAAACCGCCGATGTAGGCCGGATAAGCCAGCATGTGGTAGAACCGCTCGTCCAACAGCAGCACGACGATGGCCGTAATCCATGCGATGGAGACCCACACTGCCTGTTTCATGTAGAAGTGCGAGAGCGAGAAGAAATTGCCGTCGGCGGTCGAGTTGTCGTATGAAGCCGAGGTGATCGAAAGCCATCCGGCCAGCACGATCAATACGTACAGCAGGACGGTAATGCCGTCGACCCCTTCGAAAAGTCGCGTGTGTCGGTCAGTGCTGGGCATAGTTCGGAAGTTGGATGTTTTTGACTTGTTGCAGCAGTTCGACCCGACGGATGGTGTCGGTCAGGTAGTATTCTTCCAGCAGACTTGCGATGGGAAGTGCTGTCTCGGAACCGAATCCGCCATGTTCGACATAGACTGAGATGGCGATGCGCGGATTGTCTTTCGGGGCGAACGACAGGAACGTCGAATGGTCGCGCCCGTTGGGATTCTGGGCCGTACCGGTCTTGCCGCAGACATCGAGCCCGGGCAACTCGGCCAATCGCGAGGTGCCGGCTACGTTTACGCCATTCCACATGCCTTCGACGATCGGTTCGAAGTGTTTCGCATCGACTTTGGTGTACTGGCGTTCGTAGAACCGGCGGTCGATCGAATCGCGTCCCTCGATCTTCTTGACGATATGCGGAATGTAGTAATAGCCTCGGTTGGCGACGATGCAGGCCAGATTGGCCAGTTGCAAGGGGGTGCAACCCATCTCGCCTTGTCCGATGGAAAGCGACAGCAGGGTGAGCGCATTCCACGACCCGTGGTAACGCCGGTCGTAGAACGCCCGATCGGGAACGTACCCCGTACCTTCGTCCAGGAAGTCCGAGCCCAGTCGGTTGCCGAATCCGAAACTCTCGACGTATTCGCGCCAGATGTCGAATCCTTTTTTGGGGCTGCCGTATTTGGGATTTTCGAGAATGTCGCGGAATACGTAGCAGAAATAGGCATTGCACGAAGTCGCGACGGCATACCTTAGGTTGAGCGGCGAAGTGTGGGCATGGCAGCCGACTTTCAGTTTTCCGGCTTGGTAGCCCATATTGCACTGATGGAGGTCGGAGGGCCGGAGCACGCCCTCCTGCATGCCGATCAGTCCCTGAACCAACTTGAAAGTCGACCCCGGAGGATATTTCGCCGTTACTGCCCGATTGAATAGCGGGTGCCGGTTATCGCGCAACAGACGCATGTAGTTGTTGCCGCGCTCGCGGCCCAACAGATCGTCGGGGTCATAGGTGGGCGATGAAACCATCATCAGAATCTCGCCCGTCGCCGGATCGATGGCTACGGCGGCACCGACCTTGCCGCGCATCAATTCCTCGCCCAACCGCTGCAATCTGGCGTCGATGGTGCTGACCAAATAGTTGCCAGCTTCGGGCAACGAGTCGTAGCGTCCGTCCATGTAGGAATCCTTGACGGCACCGTGGGTGTCCACTTTCTGCACCTTCACCCCTTTGTGTCCTTTGAGAATCCGTTCGTAGGAGCGTTCCACGCCGCTCATGCCGATATAGTCGCCCGGACGATAGGCCGGATTTTTCTTGATGATATTGGCGTTCACCTCGCCTACGTATCCCAACAGATTGCCGCCGATTTTGCGGGGATATTCGCGGATGGTACGGTAGACGGTGTAAAATCCCGGGAAGTTGCATTCGTCGAAACGCAGCTTGTCCTCTTTCGACAGGTATTTCGCTACGACGTAGGGTACGCGCGGTGACATGCGGGCATTGGCCAACTCGCGTTGCAGCTTGGCGCGGGTGATTTTCGTGATGGCACAGAAACGTACCGTGTCGAATCCCGTCCGTTTCAGATCTTTGTAAGTGACCATCAGGTCGTAGCAGGCACGGCTCTGTACCAGATACTCGCCGTTGCGGTCGAATACTTCGCCGCGCGTTGCATATTGTACGACACGGCGCAACGTGTTGGTGCGGGCCAATTCCTCGTAGCGCGGGTCGATCAGCTGGATGTAGAACAACCGACCGACGAGCACTGCGAAGATGCAGATTACGAGCACCTGCAACGTGCGCATCCGGGCGAATCCTCTCATGTGATTGATCATATCCGCGCGGTCAGTTTGAGGGTGAACAATCGGGCGGTCAGCCAAATGAACAGAACAGACACTGCGCTGCTGGTGACGATGCGCAGGAGCGTACGGTCGAGATGTACCCACGAAAGCGCTTCGAACGAGAAGAACAACAGATGGTGCAGCAAAATGCAGGCAGCGATGTAGCGGATAAATTTGCTTTTTCCGAAGCGGGCTTCCGACGGGATGCCGCCTTCACGCGGGTCTTCGCGAGTGTAGAACCATCCGATGATCCACGGCCGCAGGAATGCGACGGGCAATGTCGCGATGACGTTCAAGCCGTCGGTTCCCATCGTGTAGTCCATCAGCCAGCCCGTGGCCAGTCCGGCGAGGAGCAGTTTGACGTGGGCTGTGTCGAGCGGCAGCAACAACAGGAACGCAAGGTAAATCATCGGTGCGAAGTAGATGCTGATGGCGAGGCTGTCCAACAGAAAGACCTGCACGATAAGCGTCAGCACGAAAAGCACGATATAAGGAAACGTACGATACATGGGTCAGGGGCGGATGTATTGTTTGATGTTTTCGCTCTTTTGCAGGTTCTGTATTTCGTCGAGGTCGCGGTTTTCGACCAGAATGACGTGCGATAATCCCGACAGGTGGGCCGTCAGTTCCACGCGCGCCGTGTAGGTCGTACCGGTTTCGTTCAGATGGGCTTCGATGATCCGGCCGATTTTGATCCCGTCGGGGAAGAAGAGCGAACCTGTCGTCGTTTCCACCTCCTGGCCGGGTTTCGGTTCGGCATATTTCGACAGGTCGCTCATCAGCACTATATGAGGGTCGGTTCCGTCCCAGTAAATCAGTCCGGCGTAGTCCGTGCCGCTCAATTTGCCGCTGGTGCGGAACGAATTGCTCAACACCGAAAGCGCGATGGCGTACCGTTCCGTGCAATCGACGACGTAACCGACCATCGCACCGCCCGATGAAAGTACGGCCATTTCCTGTCGTACGCCGTGGCGCGAGCCGCGGTTCAGAACGAGGAAGTTTTCGGGTTTGTTGATCGTATTCGAAATGACCGTAGCCGGAACAGTCCGGTATTGGCGGTGTTTGATGTTGCGGCGATGGTTGCCGTCCTCTTTCGGGTGCAGCGAATCCGGCTGCTCGACGGTCGTCGTGTCCGCTGCGTGGAGGACAAAGGGGTGGACGCTGAGATCGGACAATGCCGCAGCTTCGTAGTTTGCAAGGCGTTCCTGCAGCGAAGCGGCGTATGCGAGCAATTCGCGGTTTTCTCGTTCCAGCTGGAAATAACGGCGGATTCCGGCCAATGCGTGCTCGCTTCCGCCGACGACCTGCGTCGCCTTGGCCAGCAGCCGGGCACGTGCATAGTGGGTCGAACGGGCGTAGTGACCGATCATGATCGCCTCCAGCAGAACGAAGAGCACGACCACATAGGTGCTGCGTATGAATTCGATCAGTTTGTACACGTTTCGCGACTTTTTATAAATTCAAGATTGCGAGCCGTAGCCCGCAATCCGTTTTTCATTCGATTCCGTCGTATGCCGACAAGTCCGGCCTTGCGATTGTCTTTCGAAGATCCCTTTATTTCATCAGGAACGAGAACCGGCTGATGTTCTTCAGGGCGATGCCCGTACCGCGGGCGACTGCACGCAACGGGTCTTCGGCGATGTGGAACGGAATGCCGGTCTTTTCGTTCAGTCGGCGGTCGAGTCCCTTGAGCAGCGCACCGCCACCCGCGAGGTAGATGCCGTTTTTCACGATATCGGAGTAGAGTTCGGGCGGCATCGATTCCAAAACTTTCATCAATGCCATGTCGATTTTGGCCAGCGACTTTTCCAGCGCATAGGCGATTTCGCTGTACGACAGCGAAACGGTCTGCGGCAGGGCGGTCAGCATATTGGGGCCCGTGACGACGAAATCTTCGGGTTCGTCGTCCAAGTCGGGGCAGGCGGCTCCGATGGCGCACTTGATAGCTTCGGCCGTACGTTCGCCGATACGGATATTATGCTGCTGGCGGACGTAGGTCTGGATGTCGTTGGTGAAGACGTCGCCCGCGATGTTGATACTCTCCGAGCAGACGATGCCGCCCAGCGAGATGCAGGCGATTTCCGACGTACCGCCGCCGATGTCGATGACCATGTTGCCCTCCGGAGCTTCGACGTCGAGACCGGCGCCCAAAGCTGCGGCCATCGGCTCGAAAATCATGCAGACCTCGCGGCCGCCGGCGTGCTCGGCCGAGTCGCGAACGGCGCGGATTTCGACGTTGGTCGAACCCGACGGAATGCAGACCACCATCCGAAGCGACGGGGCGAACAGCTTGCCCGAGACCTTGACTTTCTGAATCATGCCGCGCAGCATCATCTCTGTGGCCGTGAAGTCGGCGATCACGCCGTCTTTGAGCGGGCGGATGGTCTTGATGTTCGGGTTGGTCTTTTCGTGCATCTGACGGGCGACTTGTCCGATGGCTTTGAGTTTGCCCGAGTGCACGTCGAGCGCCACGATGGAAGGTTCGTCGACAACGACCTTTCCGTTGTAAATTATCAGTGTGTTGGCCGTTCCGAGGTCGATGGCCAGCTCTTCAGTCAGAGAAAAAAGTCCCATAGCGTGTTATCACCCAAAAAAATCGTAAATGAACGGAGTATGGCGGCGATGCGTATCGTGTTTGATTCCAGTGTTTTTGCATCCTTGCGCGAATCTGCGCACATATTCCCGCACAAAGGTAGGAAAATCTCCGGAATAATTCGGAGATTACGACCGATTTTTTTGTGAAATTTCGTTATTTTTGCGGGCCATGGAAAAACTGCGATTCCCTTTTTTTTCGGATGCGGCCGACCGTCGGCCGGCAGTCATCGCCGGGCCATGCAGCGCCGAGACCGAGGAGCAGACGCTCGATACGGCCCGACAGCTGGTGGCTGCCGGATTCCGTATTTTCCGCGCCGGATTGTGGAAACCCCGCACCAAGCCCGGCGGATTCGAAGGGGTCGGTGCGGCCGGTATCGCGTGGTTGCAGCGTGTGAAACGTGAGACAGGCATGTACGTCGCTACGGAGGTCGCCACGCGCGAGCATGTGGCGGCGGTGTTGGAGGGCGGAATCGATTTGTTGTGGATCGGGGCCCGCACGTCGGCCAATCCGTTCGCTGTGCAAGAAATCGCCGATGCTTTGCAAGTCTTCGGGGCCGACATTCCCGTCTTGGTGAAAAATCCGGTCAGCCCCGACCTCGAACTGTGGATAGGAGCCATCGAGCGACTCCGCAATGCCGGATTGTCTCGTTTGGGTGCCATCCATCGCGGTTTCACTTCGGCTGAAAAAAGCGTCTACCGCAATCTGCCGATGTGGAGTGTGCCCATCGAACTGCATCGCCGGATGCCGCAGCTGCCGCTGTTTTGCGATCCGAGCCACATCGGCGGGCGGCGCGATGCGGTGGCGCCGTTGGCCCAGCAGGCGATGGATTTGGGGTTCGACGGGCTGATCGTTGAGGCACACGCCTATCCCGATGCGGCATGGAGCGACAAGGAGCAACAAGTGACCCCGCTGGAACTGGCGGAGATTTGTCGTCGGCTGGTCGTTCGCGAGGGGGCTGAGACGACCGAAAGTCTCGATTCGCTGCGTGGCGAAATCGACAAGTTGGATGACTGTTTGCTGGATTTGCTGGCCCGCCGGATGCACGTGGCCCGCGACATCGGACGTTATAAAAAGGAGCATGCGATGCCTGTCTTGCAGGCGGCGCGCTACGAGGCGCTGTTGGCGCGGCGGGTGGCGCAGGCTGAGGAGCTGGGCATGGATGGCGGGTTTATGCGGCGCGTGTTGCAGGCCGTGCACGAAGAATCCGTTCGCCAACAGATGGAAAAACTCGACGAATGACAGACGGGGCTGGCAATTGTGCCAGCCCCGTCTGTCATTAATGGTATTGGGGAGTGTTCGTCGCTATTCCAGTCGCAACTTCAACGTTCGGTCGGTTGCTGAGGACCCTCCGTAATAAATTGTGTAGTCGCCCAGAAGGGTGCGCATCGTCGCCGTGGCTGGGTCGAAGCATTCGAATGCCGAACCGTCGAGCGTGAAGACGATTTCGGCCCGTTCGCCCGCCTTGACCGCCACGCGCCGGAATGCCCGCAGGCTCTTCGACGGGCCGTCGGGGTCGTCGTTGCGACGGACATAGACCTGCACGACCTCTTCGCCATCGCGCGGCCCGCGGTTGCGCAAGCCGATGGTCAGTTGCACGGGGGTACCTGTCTTGATGTGTTTGGCCGAGAGTTTCGCCTTACCATAATCGAATGTCGTATAGCTCAATCCGTGGCCGAACGGGAAAAGCGGTTCGCCGCGGAAATAGCGATAGGTACGTCCCTGCATCCGGTAATCCTCGAAGTCGGGCAGCTGTGCCTGATTCTTGTAGAATGTTACGGGCAAGCGTCCTGCAGGGTTGTAATCACCGAACAGCACGTCGGCTACGGCCGTGCCGCCCGCCTGCCCGGGGTACCATGCCTGTAAAATTGCGTCGCAATGTTGCGCTTCGGGCTCCAGTGCCACGGCTGACCCTGAACAGTTGACGTAGACGATGCGTTTCCCCGCACGGTGCAGGGCGGCGATCAGTTCGCGCTGCACGGCAGGGAGTTCGATGTCGGTGCGGTCGCCGCCGCGGAATCCCGGGAAGCTGACTTTCTTCATCTCCTCGCCCTCGATAGCGGGCGAAATGCCGCCCACGAAGACCACGTATTCCGCATCGCCCGCGGCGGCGACCGCTTCGTCGGGTGTCATCGTGCCGTAAGCGCCTTTGCCCGAGCGGAGCAACTCGGCATGGCCTGCCGGTGCATCGGGAATGCGGTTGTCGATCAATCCGCAACCGGCCACGTAACGCACATTGTCACCCGCTTTGGCACGGATGCCCTCCAAAACTGAGACGGTGTGCGACGGGAAACCGTTGTAGTTGCCCCATTGCATGACCGTATCGGCGGCGTTGGGCCCCATGACGACGATGCGCGCGGCATCCTCGCGGCGCAGGGGCAGAATATTGTTGCGGTTCTGCAACAGCGTCATCGTCTCGCGAGCCATCCGCAAAGCTAAGGCGCGGTGCTCGGGGCAATCGATGATGTCGGTCGGAATCCGGCTCCATGATACTACGCTGTCGTCGTCCATTTCGCCCAAAGCGAAGCGCGCCCGCAACAGACGCCGCACGCTGACGTCGATTTGCTCCTCGGTAATCAATCCTTGTTCGACGGCCTTGCCCAGACTCAGGTAGCTGCTGCCGCATTCGACGTCAGTCCCCGTCAGCACGGCATCGGCCGAAGCGTGGGCCGCATCGGTGTGGGTTTCGTGGTGCCCCGTCTCGTAGAAGTCGTTGATGGCCTTGCAGTCGCTGACGACGATGCCCTTGTAGCCCCACAGGTCGCGCAGAATGGTGTGCAACAAGCGATTGCTGCCGCAGCAGGGTTCGCCCTCGTAACGGTTGTAGGCGCACATCACCTCCTCGACGCCGCCCTGCTGCACGAGAGCTTTGAACGCGGGCAGGTAGGTTTCCCACAGGTCGCGGGCGTCGATGTCGCGGGCATCGAACGAATGGCGGTTCCACTCCGGTCCGGAGTGTACGGCGAAGTGCTTGGCGCAGGCATGGAGCTTATCGAAGCGGGCCGTGTCGGGCCCTTGCAGCCCGTGTACGACGGCCAATCCCATGCGGGTTGTCAGATAAGGATCTTCGCCGTAGGTCTCCTGTCCGCGGCCCCAGCGTGGGTCGCGGAAGATGTTGATGTTGGGCGTCCAAAAAGTCAGTCCGCGGTAACGCGCATGGGTGTCGGTGCGACGGCTTTCGTGGAACTTGGCGCGGGCCTCATCGCTCACGGCGTCGAACGCACGGAAGACCAGTTCGTCGTCGAATGAGGCGGCCATGCCGATGGACTGCGGAAAGACAGTCGCCAGCCCGTTGCGACCGACGCCGTGCAATGCCTCGCTCCACCAGTTGTATGCGCGGATGTCCAATCGCTCGACAGGTAACGAGACATCTTTCATCAGCCCGATTTTCTCGTCGAGGGTCAATCGTTTCAAGAGGTCTTCGGCGCGTACCTCGGGGGCGAGGGCCGGGTTGCGGTAGGGCTCGTTCTGGGCGGCGGCGGTCAACGCGAGGAGCCCGAGAATGGCGGTCGACAGGAGTCGTTTCATGAGTAGGTCGGTTTTTATTTTTTTATATTAAAAGTTGCGCATAATGCTAATGGCGGTCGTAACATGCGGACTGTTCTCGACAAAGCGAGATATGCGAGCCGTTTCTTTATGCGAAGATAGGAAAAATTCGCCGGATTCCTTTTTCTTTCCATATTCCGCCGATTTTTATGCTCTCTTTCATCGATTATTTGCGATGCACGGAATTATTTCGTACATTTGCCCTCCGATTTCGGATGGAAATAAACGAATGAATACAATATAGACAATATGAAAATCGTCAAAGAACAACGCGACGGAGGCTGTTCGCTGGTGCGGGTGACCGTCGCAGAGGCCGACTACGGCGAAACGGTCGAAAAGGAACTCCGCACTTACCGCCGCAAGGCCAATATTCCGGGTTTCCGTCCGGGTATGGTGCCGATGGGCATTGTCAAGAAAATGTACGGCAAGAGCGTGCTGGCCGAACAATCCTATCGCACGGCCTCGAATGCTGTGTTCGAATACCTCCAAAAAGAGAAGATCGACTATTTGGGCGACATCATTCCGTCGGAGGAGCAGGGCGATTTCGATTTCGACAACAATACCGAGTTCGAATTCGTCTTCGAGTTCGGCGAGGCGCCCGAAATCAAGTTGGAGCTTTCGGACAAGGACAAGTTGACCTATAACCGCATCAAAATCGACAAGAAGATGCACGGCGACTATCGTTCGAACTTCCTGCGTGGCTATGGCCGGTTGGTCGATGCCGATGAGGTGACTTCGGACGAGGCGCTGAGCGTGACGCTCGACAATGGCGACATGCAGGTGGCGGATGCCTATGTGGGATTGATCTCGATGTCCGAGGAGGAGCGCAAGCCTTTCATCGGCAAGAAAGTGGGCTACAAGACCGAGGTGAATATCAACGAACTCTACAAGAATCCTTCGCAGCGTGCGGCGATCTTTCAAGTCAAGGAGAACGAATTGGAGGGCATCAAACCCGAATTCACGCTCGAAATCACCAAAATCCGCAAGTTCGCCGAACCCGAACTGAACGAAGAGTTCTTCAAGATGGCTTTCCCGCAGGGCAATGTCACGGACGAGGCTTCGTTCGACAAATTCATCGACGAACGCATCGAGGCGGAACTGTCACGTGAGAGCGATTACCTCTTCACGCTGCAACTGCGCGATTACCTCGTTAAGAAGGCTGGTCTGAAGATGCCCGAAGCGTTCCTGAAACGCTGGCTCTACACCATCAACGAGGGCAAGTTCACGATGGAGGATATCGAGAAAGATTTCGATCAGTTCTTGAAGATGTTCACGTGGAACTATTTGCAGAAGCATTTCATCCAGACCGACAAGCTGACCGTATCGAAGGAGGAGGCTACGGCCGAAGCCAAAGCGCTCGCCGCTGCTCAGTTCGCGCAGTACGGTATGCCGTCGGCGCCGGACAACATGCTGGAAGACTACGCCAAACGGATTCTCGAAGACCAGAACCAGTCGCAGAAGATCTACGAAAAACTCTTCGAGGTGAAAGTAGTCGAGGCCGTGAAGTCGAAGATCGCCGTGACGGAAAAAGCAATTTCCGCCGACGATTTCGCAAAAAAGGCCCGCGAACTTCAATAAATCTTCAAAAAAGAGCTCTCGGGACTTTGCAGGCGTGATGTTTGCAAAGTCCCCTTTTTATTAACCGGCATGGGGTGCAGGGATATGCGTCAGGTCGGACGGCGTGGGGCGGTTGACCGTTTTGGTCGTGAGACCGTGGCGCTCGATTCCCCGACAGCGGATGCGAGGCCGTGGCAGAGAATGGAAAGATGTGTGCCGGAGGCCGTCTTGCTGAAGACCTCGGGACGATAGGATTCGATTAACGGAAAAAGAACGAAATAAGCATGGAACACAACTCGGAATTCGAGCAATACGCATGTTTGCAGTGCGGCATCAGTTCGCTGAAACTGCATGATTTCCGGTCGGTAAGCGCTTCGTACGTTTCGCCGACCATCATCGAGGAACGGCAGTTGAACGTCGCGACGATGGATGTCTTTTCGCGTTTGATGATGGATCGCATCATCTTCCTCGGTGCGCCGATTTACGACGATGCGGCCAATATCATTCAGGCTCAGCTGCTCTTTCTCGAATCGGTTGACCCCGAGAAAGACATCCAGATTTACATCAACTCCCCGGGCGGATCCGTATCGGCCGGACTGGGCATCTATGACACCATGCAACTGGTAGCACCCGATGTGGCGACCATTTGTACGGGGCTTGCCGCTTCGATGGCCGCCGTGCTGCTGACCGCCGGTGCCGATGGCAAACGCTCAGCGCTGCCCCACTCACGGGTGATGATCCACCAGCCGCTGGGCGGTGCGCAGGGGCAGGCTTCGGATATCGAAATCACGGCCCGCGAAATCGCCAAGACCAAACGCGAACTCTACGAGATTCTTTCGGCGCATTCGGGCGTTCCGGTGAAGAAAATCGAGAAGGATGCCGATCGCGATTACTGGCTCACGGCCAAAGAGGCGAAAGAGTACGGGTTGATCGACGAAGTGTTGGCTAAACTGACGAATAAATAGAAACAGGGAGAGATGGCACAGAATAAGCATCCGCACAAGGGAGGCGGAAACTATACGGGCGACGACCGTTGTTCGTTCTGCGGCGCGCGGCGCGATGATGTCGAGTTGATGTTTCAAGGCATGGATGGTGCCAACATCTGCAACAAATGCGTCGAGAACGGTTACAAGATCATCGCTGAAAACGATTTTGCTGCGGGCGCCCGCTCGAAAGGGCAGGAGCCGCTGCGCAAGGAGGAGCTGCTCAAGCCCTCGCAAATCAAAGAGTTTCTCGATCAGTATGTCATCGGGCAGGACGATGCGAAACGCTATCTCTCGGTGGCCGTTTATAACCACTACAAACGGTTGCTGTATGCGCCGAAGGAGGATGAGGTTGAAATCGACAAGTCGAATATCGTGCTGGTCGGCCCGACCGGTACGGGTAAGACGCTGATGGCGCGCACCATCGCCAAGTTGCTGAAAGTGCCGTTCACCATCGTCGACGCCACGGTGCTGACCGAGGCGGGGTATGTGGGCGAAGATGTCGAGAGCATTCTCGCGCGGCTGTTGCAGGTCGCCGATTATGATGTCGAACAGGCCCAACGGGGCATCGTCTTCATCGACGAAATCGACAAAATCGCACGCAAGGGCGACAATCCCTCCATTACGCGCGACGTCTCGGGCGAGGGTGTGCAGCAGGCGCTGCTGAAAATTCTCGAAGGCACGGTGGTGAACGTTCCGCCGCAGGGCGGCCGCAAGCATCCCGAACAGAAGTTCATACAGGTCGACACGCGCAATATCCTGTTCATCTGCGGCGGTGCATTCGACGGTATCGAAAAGCGCATCGCCCAGCGGCTCAACACGCGGGCGCTGGGTTTCGGGCGCATCAACGCCGATCCCGTCGACCGCAACAACCTGATGAAATACATCTCGCCGCAGGATTTGAAGGCATTCGGACTGATTCCCGAGTTGGTGGGGCGTTTGCCGGTGCTGACCTGCATGCAGCCGTTGGGCCGTGAGGCGCTGCGCTCGATTCTGACGGAGCCGCGCAACGCCATCGTCAAGCAATATGTCCGTTTGTTCGAACTCGACGGTGTGCAGTTGTCGTTCGACGACGAAGCGCTGGACTATATCGTCGACAAGGCGGTCGAATTCAAACTCGGTGCCCGCGGCCTGCGGTCGATCTGCGAGGCGGTAATGATGGACACCATGTTCGAAATCCCCTCGTCCGGCGATGAGCGTTTCGCCGTGACGCTTCCCTATGCGAAAGAGAAAATCGAAAAAACGCATATTTTGAGTCTGAAAAAGGTCGGATGACGAAAAAATCGTTATCTTTATATCTCGAAACTCTAAATAAACGATGTCTACGAATACCAAACTTTCGCGTGTGGCCGATAATATTCGCATTTTGTCGGCCGCTATGGTCGAACGCGCCAAGTCGGGCCATCCGGGCGGTGCGATGGGCGGTGCGGATTTCATGACGGTGCTCTATACCGAATTTCTCCGCTATGATCCCGACCGCATGGATTATCCTTTCCGCGACCGTTTTTTTCTCGATCCGGGTCACATGGCGCCGATGCTCTATTCGGTGCTGGCGATGGCCGGTCATTTCACGGCAGACGATTTGAAGTCGCTGCGGCAGTGGGGAAGCGTGACGCCCGGACATCCCGAAGCTGAGGTGTTGCGGGGTATCGAAAATACCTCGGGACCGCTCGGGCAGGGTCATGCGATGGCGCTCGGTGCAGCCATCGCCGAACGATTCCTTGCGAGCCGATTCGGCGAATGGACGGCCCACAAGACCTATGCCTATATTTCGGACGGTGCCGTTGAAGAGGAAATTTCGCAGGGCGTGGGCCGCATTGCCGGCCATCTGGGTCTTGCGAATTTCATCATGTATTACGATTCGAACAACATTCAGCTTTCGACGCAAGTCGATGAGGTGGACAGCGAGGATGTCGCTGCGAAATACAAGGCGTGGGGCTGGAACGTGCTGTCGGTGGATGGCCACAACATCGATGCATTGCGCAAAGCCATTGCTGCGGCCAATGCCGAGACCGAACGTCCGACGTTGATTATCGGTCGTACGGTGATGGGACGCGGTGCCGTGGGTGTCGACGGCAGCAGCTACGAGAACAAGGTTTCGACTCACGGGCAGCCCTTGTCGGCGGCCGGTGCCGATTTCGCTGCCACGGTGAAGAATCTGGGCGGCGACCCCGAAAATCCGTTCACGTTCTTCGAGGAGAGCCGCGATGCGTTCGACGCACGCCGCGAGCAACTGCGCAAATGGGCGAAAGAGCAGGCGAAAATCGAAAAGGCATGGCGCTCGGAACACCTTGATTTGGCCCATAAACTGGATGGATTTTTTGCGAACGAGCTGCCCGAAATCGATTGGAACAGCATCGAACTGAAAGCCGACAGCGCGACCCGTGCGGCTTCGGCGTCGGTGTTGAGTGTGCTGGCCGAGAAGGTTGACAATTTGGTTGTTGCTTCGGCCGACCTCTCCAACTCGGACAAGACGGACGGCTACCTCAAAAAGACGAAAGCCTTTGCGAAAGGCGACTTTTCGGGCAAATTTTTCCAAGCGGGTGTGTCGGAGTTGACGATGGCCTGCGTGATGAACGGTATGGCCCTGCATGGCGGAGTGATTCCGGCGTGCGGTACGTTCTTCGTTTTTTCGGACTACATGAAACCGGCTGTGCGACTGTCGGCGTTGATGCGTCTACACGTGATTTACATTTGGACGCATGATTCGTTCCGTGTGGGCGAGGATGGCCCGACGCACCAGCCTATTGAGCAGGAGGCGCAAATCCGCTTGATGGAGCACCTCCATAACCATAAGGGCGAACGCTCGATGGTCGTGCTGCGGCCTGCCGACGGCGACGAGACGGTAGCGGCATGGAAACTGGCGCTCGAAGAACACCGTCCCGTGGCGTTGATTCTGTCGCGTCAGAATATCAAGACGCTGCCTGTGCTGAGCCAGAGCCGCCGCAAGGAGGCGATGCAGATTTCGAAGGGCGGCTACGTCGTGATGGACGCTGCGAAACCCGCCGCAATTCTGGTGGCCGATGGATCGGAGGTCTCGACGTTGGTCGAGGGTGCCCAACTGTTGGCCGAAGAGGGTATCTCGGTGCGCGTGGTGAATGTTCCGAGCGAGGGGCTGTTCCGCGACCAGCCGCGCTCGTATCAGAATACGGTACTGTCCGCAGGGATTCCGCGTTACGGAATGACTTCGGGTTTGCCCATCAATCTGTCGGGGCTGGTCGGCGAGGATGGATATATCCACGGACTGGATCACTTCGGCTATTCGGCGCCCTACAAGGTGCTCGACGAACAGTTCGGTTACAACGGTGAGACTGTGGCCGAAGAGGTAAAAGAACTGCTCGGCAAGAAAAAGAAATAATGATCGGATTTGCGGGATTGCGTCCGGTGGTTTTGCCGTAAGCGGCAAGGCTGCGGCGAGGTAGCCCGAGAATTACTGGAAAAAGGCGGAGAGGTCGGAATCATCCGACCTCTCCGCCTTTTTATTGACAGAACCGGCTATTTCTTTCCAGCCGGCTTCGGAGCATTGCCGCGATTGTTGTAGGCCTCGATGGCTTTGGCCAAGACGACCAGCGCCCGTTTCAGATCCTCCTTGCAGAGAATGTAGGCGATGCGTACCTCGTTGCGTCCGAGGGCGGGGTCGGTGTAGAATCCCGATGCCGGTGCGAGCATCACCGTTTCGCCCTCGTAGTCGAAATCCGAAAGACACCAAGCGCAGAACTTGTCGCAGTCGTCGACCGGCAGCCGTGCCACCGTGTAGAACGCACCCATCGGAATGGGTGAGTAGACGCCCGGGATGCGGTTCAGGCCGTCGATCAGACACTTGCGGCGTTCGATATATTCCTCGTAGATCTCGGCGCTGTACGTCCGCGGAGCGTCGATGGAGGCCTCAGCCACGATTTGCCCCAAGAGCGGCGGCGAAAGGCGTGCTTGGCAGAATTTCATCACGGCGTCGTGCACCTTGCGGTTCTTTGAGATGAGAGCGCCGATGCGGATGCCGCATTCGGAGTAGCGTTTCGATACCGAATCGATCAACACGACATGCTGTTCGATGCCTTCGAGATGGCAGGCTGAGATGTAGGGCGACCCCGTGTAGATGAATTCGCGGTAAACCTCGTCCGAAAAGAGGAACAGGTTGTATTTGAGTACCAAGTCGCGGATGCTGTTCATCTCGCGGCGCGTGTAGAGATAGCCCGTCGGATTGTTGGGATTGCAGATGAGGATGCCGCGCGTGCGTTCGTTGATGAGTTTCTCGAACTCGGCCACGTCGGGCAGCGCGAAACCTTGTTCGATGGTCGATACGACGGGTCGGATGACCGCTCCGGCCGAAATGGCGAACGCCATGTAGTTGGCATAGGCCGGTTCCGGAACGATGATTTCGTCGCCCGGGTTGAGACACGACATGAACGCGAACAACACCGCTTCCGATCCGCCTGCCGTGACGATGATGTCATCGGGCGTGAGATTGATCTGGTATTGCGCATAGTATTCGGCCAGTTTCTCGCGCAACGAACGGTAGCCGTCGCTCGGGCTATATTCCAGTATCGTGCGGTCGATTTGTTTCAGCGCGTCGAGGCCCACTTGCGGGGTCGGCAAGTCGGGCTGACCGATGTTGAGCTGGTAGATTTTCGTGCCTCGGGCGCGGGCGGCCTCGGCGAGCGGCATGAGTTTGCGGATAGGCGATGCCGGCATCAGTTCGGCACGTTGGGAGATTTCAGGCATAGCGGCAAAGGGATTTAAGCGTGGGTTTGTGCAGTCTTGCGGTCGTGCAGAATGGCTTGGGCGTGTTCCGCGGCCCAGCCGATGAGCCCCTCGATGTGAGGCAGCAGCGATTCGGCCCGCGGTGTTAGCGTATATTCCACGCGGGGCGGCACTTCGGGATAGACCGTACGCACGACGAATCCGTCCTCTTCAAGCGTACGGAGCGTGACGGTCAACATCTTCTGTGAGATGTCGGGAATCGAACGTTGCAGTTGTTTGAAGCGCATCGTCCCGTTTTTGCTCAACACGAAGAACACCAGCAACGACCATTTGTCGCCGAAGCGGGCGAGGATGTTCCTGATCGGACAATCGGGAACCCAAGCGTCTTCTATCGTACGTCTGTTCATATCGTATTAAAAATCATTCGCGATAATTCGCATGGAACAGTTTACAAAAGTAAGCAAATAGCTTTTCGTATGCAACTGTTTTTGCTGAAAAAGTCGTTGGGAACGATTCGTGCGTTTGATTTTGGCGCATCGAATGATTCGGAGGCGTTTGAAACCGGTCGGAATTTTTGGCGGAATGAAAAATCGATGTTATTTTTGTCGACGGAAAGATGGCAGAGTGGTCGATTGCGGCGGTCTTGAAAACCGTTGAGCTGCAAGGCTCCGGGGGTTCGAATCCCTCTCTTTCCGCTTGAATTCTTTCGGCAAAGAAAAGCGCCGCACGATCTGAAATCGTGCGGCGCTTTTTCGTATGCAACGTTCGGATTAAACCAGTCCCGAGAAGCCCATGAACGCCATGGCGAGAATACCCGCTGTAATCAACGCGATGGGCACACCTTTAAACGCTTTCGGAACATCTTCGAAGTCGAGCCGCTCGCGGATACCGGCGAAGAGCACCAGCGCCAATGCGAACCCGAGTGCCGTAGCGACCGAATAAGTGACGCTCTGCAAAAGGTTGAACTCTTTCTGAATCATTAGAATGGCGACACCCAACACCGCACAGTTGGTCGTAATCAACGGCAGGAAGATGCCCAACGCTTGATAGAGCGAAGGCGATACTTTTTTCAAGATGATTTCGACCATCTGAACCAACGCGGCGATCACCAGAATGAATACGATCGTCTGCATGTAAACGATGTCGAGCGGCACCAGCACGTAGGTCTGAATTAGCCACGCCACGACCGATGCGATGGCCATGACGAATGTTACGGCGGCACCCATGCCGAGCGAAGTTTCGACTTTCGACGATACGCCCAAGAAAGGACAGATGCCGAGGAATTGCGCCAGTACGACGTTGTTGACGAAGATGGCACCGATAATGATGGCAAAATAGGAAAGCTCCATAACTATTTCTTGGCTAATTTGTTAAACAATACCATGAGGTAGCCGAGCACGAGAAATGCGCCCGGAGCCAGCACGAAAATCAGCGGCATGTAGTCGGCGATGCCGAAGCTGTAGCCGAAGATGGCGCCGCTGCCCAACACTTCACGCACGGCGCCGATGACCGTTAGCGAGAGCGTGAAGCCTAAGCCGATGCCGATACCGTCGAGCATCGAGTCGAACGCGTTGTTTTTCGATGCGAAGGCTTCGGCACGACCGAGGATGATGCAGTTCACGACGATCAGCGGGATGAAGACGCCGAGCGACGCATAGAGCGCCGGCACAAAGGCCTGCATCAACATCTGGATGATGGTCACGAACGAGGCGATGATGACGATGAATGCCGGAATGCGCACCTTGTCGGGAATGATGTTCTTGACCAGCGAGATGACCAAGTTCGACAGAATCAGTACGGCCATCGTCGCCAGACCCATGCCCATGCCGTTTTCGGCCGAGGTAGTGGTTCCCAGCGTCGGGCACATACCCAGCACCAGCACGAACGTCGGATTGTTCTTGACGATGCCGCTCAAAATAATCTTCAGCTTATTCATTTCGATCTCCTTTCTGAGCCTCGGGCTCGTCATTTGCGGATTCTGCGGTCGCTTCGGTCAGAGCCGTTGCGCCCGTTGCTGCGTCTGCGGGCGCAATGCCTGCGGATACGTTCTTGTAGGCTGTCCATGCACGGTTCATGGCATCGACATAGGCGCGCGACGAAATGGTCGCTGCCGTCAGGGCGTCGACGTCGCCGCCGTCCTTCTTGACTGCCAGTTTCATGTCGGCGGGGTTCTTACCTTTGAAACTCGTAATCAACGGATTGCCTTCGTCGGTCATTTTCGTACCGAGGCCCGGCGTCTCGCTCTGTTCCAGGACGTTGACGTTGACGACTTCTCCGTCGGGTGTGAAGCCGACCATCATGCGGATGGTACCGCCGAAACCCTGTTTGGTCATTGTCTGCACGGCGTAACCCGATACGACACCCTCTTTCGTCGCGGTGTAGACCGTGATGGGGAGTTCGTCGATGGTCAGTTCGGCGTTCGTTGTTTCATCGAATGCGGGGAGCACTTCGTTGAGTGCTGCGACGGTCGCGGCCTCTTTCGCTGCGGCGATGGGCTCCGCGGTAATCATATTGACGACCCCGACGCCGGCTGACGCCACGAGCGTGATGCCGAAAAGGACGGCCGTCATGTTCTTCAGTGTACTTTTCATAACTTTCTCCTTCTCGTTATTTCACGCCGAAGCGCTTGGGTTTGATATACTTGTTCAGCAGGGGAACCACCGAGTTCATGATGAGGATGGCGAACGACATACCCTCCGGATAGGCGCCCCACAGACGGATGCACATCGTGATGGCACCGATGCCGATGGCGAATACGCCGCCGCCCTTGACGGTCATCGGCGAGGTGGCGTAGTCAGTCGCCATGAAGATCGAACCGAGCAGCGCACCGCCGGCCAATACGTGGAACAACGGATATTGCCACAGCGCGTCGCCCGTCATGCCGTTGCAGAACGCCACGATAGCGGCGAATGCGGCCATCGTTACGAGAATGGTCACCGGAATGTGCCACGTGATGACTTTGCGCCAAAGCAGATATATGAAACCGGCCAGCAGCGCCAGCGCAGCTACCTCGCCGAGCGAGCCGGGCATGTTGCCCAACAGCAATTCCTGCACACCAACCGTATCGATACCGGCACCTTGTTTCACGGCTGCCAGCGGCGTTGCGCCCGATAGGGCGTCGAATCCGTCGACCTCGGGAAACGAGGTCATCTGCACGGGATAAGCGATCAGCAAGAAGACACGGCCGACCAATGCGGGGTTGAACGGGTTCTTGCCGAGGCCGCCGAACGACATCTTGGCGATGGCGATGGCGACGAACGCGCCGATGACGACGATCCACCACGGAATGGTTGCCGGCAGGTTGAATGCCAGCAGGACGCCCGTTACGATGGCGGACCAGTTACCGATGGTGGCGGTACCGCGGACGATGAATCGCTGAATCAGATATTCGAACGTCACGCAGGCGAAAATCGACAGCGCCGTGACGAAAAGTACGTTCGCTCCGAATACCACGGTCGAAACGACTAGTGCCGGCAGCAGGGCGATGACCACATCGCGCATGATGCATGCCGTCGAGCGGTCCGATTGCACGTGGGGCGAAGGAGCTATAATCAATTTATTGTTTCCCATTTTTCAGTCTTTTTTAAGGATGTTGGCCCATTATTTTTTCGGTGCGGCGGCAGCGGCCCGTGCACGGATGATACCCATGACGGTTTGTTTGCCCAGCCGGATCCAGTCCAGCAGCGGCAGATAGGCCGGGCAGGTCGCCTGACACGAACCGCACTCGATGCACGATGTGACCATCTGTGCCTCGATGACGTCCCAGCCTTTTTTCTGGGTCATCTTCGAGAGGTAGAACGGTTCGAGGCCCATCGGGCAGGCCGATACGCACTTCGCGCATTTGATACATTGCGTCGCCGTCCGGCGTGCCGCGTCGCGGCCGCTCATGACCGTGATGCCCGAGCAACCCTTCGTGACGGGCGAGTCGAGATTGCACATCGCACGACCCATCATCGGGCCGCCGTTGATGACTTTGCCCGCATCCTCCGGAAGACCTCCGGCCGCTTCGAGCAATGTCGAAATCGGCGTACCCATGCGTGTCAGCAGGTTTTTGGGTTCTTTCATGCCCTTGCCCGTGACAGTGACGACACGCTCGATCAGCGGTTTGTTCTTCTGCACAGCCTCGTAAACGGCTACGGTCGTTGAAGCGTTGCAGACTACGGCGCCGACGTCGATAGGCAATGCGGGCGGAGGCGGAACCTGCCGGCCTGTGACAGCCGCAATCAACTGTTTCTCACCGCCCTGCGGGTATTTTACCATCAAAGGCTGCACCTTGATGCCTTTGCGGTCTGCGACGAGTTGTTTCAAGTGGGCGATGGCATCGGGTTTGTTGTTCTCGATGCCGATGATCGCTTTCTGAACGTCGAGCGCCTTCATCAGAATTGTCACGCCGATGATCAACTCCTTGCCGCGCTCCAACATCGTGCGGTGGTCGGAGGTCAGATAAGGCTCGCACTCCACGCCGTTGATAATCAGCACTTCTGCTTTCTTGCCGGGAGGAACCGACAGCTTAACATGCGTGGGGAACGTCGCGCCGCCCATGCCGACGATGCCGGCATCCTTGATTTTGGCGATGATCTCCTGCGCCGACAGCGTGCATTCCTCGACGAGCGTCGTCGAACGGTCGATACCCTCGGCCCAATCGTCGCCCTCGCGTTTGATGGTAATCATCGGTTGACGCAACCCCTGTCCGTTGGCTACGAGATCGACGGCCGTCACCGTACCCGAGATGGGCGAGTGGATGTTCGCCGACATGAAACTGCCTGCTTCGGCGATGAGCTGACCCGTGACGACGCGATCGCCTTTGGCGACCTTCGCCACGGCCGGTGCGCCGATGTGCTGGGCGAGGGGAATCGTCACCGTTTCCGGCAACGGAAGCACCTCGATGGGCTTGGCGCAGCTCAGCTTGTTTTCCGACGGATGAACTCCGCCTATGGGAAATGTCTTCATATTTCGGAAATGAATTGTTTACGTGGGTTTATTCGGCTGCCGTTTTCGGCGTTTCCGGAGCGGCCGGAGCCTCTTTGGCAGCCGGTGCTGCTGGAGCTTTCGGCTCTTTGGGCAGCGGTTCCATGCCGACGAGCTTGATGGCGCCGGTCGGGCACTCGTTCACGCACTTGCGGCACAACTTGCACTTCTGCGGGTCGATGTAGGCGAGGTTGTTTTCCACCGTGATGGCGCCGAACGGACATACTTTCGCACACTTGCCGCATCCGATACATCCTGCCTTGCAGGCTTTCATCACCACGGCGCCCTTGTCTTTCGATACGCACGACACGTAAACAGCACGGTTCTTGGGCCACTTCTTGCGCAGTTCGATGATCAGTTTCGGGCAGGCCTTGACGCAGGCTCCGCAGGCCGTACATTTGTCGGGGTCGACCTCGGGAAGACCCGTTTCGGGATTGATGTGCAGAGCGTCGAATGCGCAGGCTGTTTCGCAGTCGCCGAACCCGATACATCCGAACGAGCAGCCCGTTTCGCCCGCATAGAGCGACGAGGCTACGGCGCACGATTTGGCACCGTTGTATTCGTTCGTGCGGGGGCGTTTGGCGCACGTGCCGCCGCAACGTACGGTGGCTACCTGTGGTTCCTTTTCGGCTGCGGCCTTACCCAAATAGGTGGCCACGGATTTCATGGTATCGCCGCCGCCCACCGGACAGAACAGCGACGCGATGTCGTCGTTTTTCACGAGCGCTTCGGCCATCGCGCGGCAGCCGGCGAATCCGCACCCGCCGCAATTGGCGCCCGGGAGCATCTTCTCCACCTCGTCGATGCGGGGATCCTCCTCGACGCGGAACTTCTGTGCCACGAAATAGAGAATGACCGCTGCGAGTACACCCAACACGCACAGCGTCAGGATGGTGTAAAGTAATACTACGTTCATTGATTTTTAGTGATTGTGAATTGAATTGTGTTTTCTATCCGGTCGCGCAGGGCCCAGAGTGCTATGTAGTAGACTGCTACGGCACCCAATGCGGCCAGCGCGCCAGCGCCTTCGTTCCAGCCGAGAGCGCCGACCGTAACGAGCAGCGCCCCCATCAGAACGACCAATGCGCCCACATAGCCCAGTACGACCGCCAATGCACCCGCACTGCGTCGTACACCGACCGTGACGGCATCTCCCGCAGCGTATGCCGTGGTATCGGCACACTTCACAACGACGGTTTTTTCCTGTGTCTCGGCCAGCCCGCACGCTTGCCGTGCCTTGCAGCTGCCGCAGGCGCTCGACGAAGTGATGGTGACGTAGACCGTTCCTGCCTCGACGCGGTCGACCCGACCCGTATGTTCGATCGGGGCTGCCATCAGTCGCCGTATTTGTTGGTCAGCGGCATGAGCCGTTCGTGACCGAACGAGCACATCGAAAGACGCAGCACCGGCGGGAACTGGAAACGTTTCTTCTCGTTGTGCATGATCATGTTGTGGATTTTCTCGACCACCTCGGCGTCGAATCCCGCGTTGATGATCTCCTCGCGGTGTTGTCCCTCCTCGATCATCCGGTAGAGGATGGCATCGACCACCTCGTAGGGAGGCAGGATGTCGGTGTCCTTCTGGCCCGGGTGTAGCTCCGACGACGGGGCCTTGTCGAGGATATTTTCGGGAATGACGTTGTTCTGTGTGCGGTTGATGTAACGTGCCACGTCGTACATCTCGCTTTTGTAGAGGTCGCCCGTCGGACTGAACGCACCGGCCGTGTCGCCGTACAGCGTGCAGAGGCCCAATGCGTTTTCGCTCTTGTTCGAGGAATTCAGCAGGATGTGGTCGGTCTTGTTCTGCAAGGCCATCAACAGCACCGTGCGGATACGGGGTTGGATATTTTCTTCCGTGGCGTCGAACTCCGTGCCGCCGATGACGGGCTTCAGCGTATCGACCACGCTTTCGTAGATTTCGGTGATAGGAATCACGTCGTAGGCGATGCCGAGTCGTTCGGCCAGCGCACGAGCATCCTCGACCGAATGGTCGGTCGAGAACGGCGACGGCATCAGCAGGGCGTGGACGTTCTCGCGGCCCAGCGCATCGGCGGCGATGACCGCTACGATGGCCGAATCGATGCCGCCCGAAAGGCCGATGCAGGCTTTCGTGTAACCGTTCTTGTGGAAGAAATCGCGTACGCCGCAACGGGCTGCTTCGTAAAGCATTCGCGTGCGGGCTTCGCTGCTCGTGGGGGCCGTGATGGGTGCGGCATCGGCTGCGGTGTCGAAGATTTGGAAATCCTCCTCGAACCGCTTCATCATCAGCACCAGTTCGCCGCGGGCGTTGAGGGCTCCCGACGTACCGTCGTAGACCAGATCGGTCGAACCGCCCACTTGGTTGACCATCACGATGTTCTTGCCCTCGACGTAGGCCAGCTGCCGCATCAGTTCGTAGCGGTAGGAGAGAGCTCCCTTGCCGTAGCGGCGGGCGTTGATCGAGATGATGGTTTCGACCGACTGGTCGAAATCGTGTTCGTATTTCAGATCGCTGCCGACGATGACGGCGCAGCGGTGGTCGCCGATGGTGATGTATTCGAATCCTTTCGACGGAATCAGAAAGCCCATCTCGCGACGGGCCGTGATGTGTTTTTTACCGATGAAACGTTTGATTTCGCCGTTTTCGATGACTGCTGCGGCGCTGATGGTGCCGTCGGTCGTCAGCACAGGCAGCCCGACGATGGCGGCGATGTCTTTGCAATGGCGTGCGATGTCGGATAAAGCTTCTTCGCAGAGTTCCAGAAAGGTGGTTTTGCGGAGCAGATCGAATGCGGGAATGCCACTGAGGGCTTGCTCTGCGAAAATGACCAGATCGGCATGTCGTGCCTTGGCTTGGTTGACGGCTTCGATGATTTTCGATGCGTTTCCTTCGATATCACCGATGGTGTAATTCAACTGAGCAATGGCTATTTTCATCGAGTAGTAACTTTAGTCGGTACTTTATAACTTTGCAAAGTTAAGGATAATTTGTAAAAGTCGGAAAATTTTTCACTCCAATAATAATATTGTCCGGAAAATTCCGTTATTTACCGATCGATTCGGTGCATCTGAAACGATAAATCGGCGGAAGCCGATGTGCAGCCTCCGCCGATGAACGGGTTTCGAAAAAGTAATTGAAAATTCGTGGTGGTAAGACCACGAATTTTTATGGCTGTTTCCGAACGGTGTTCGAGTTTTGGTTGTAGGCTTTGGCGACGCACTTCCATTGTCCGTCGATTTTCAGCAGCAGCAGATAGTCGGTGAAATCGATGCGGCCGCCCCAGCCCTCTTCGAGCACACGGACGACGGCCAGCGTCTCTTCGACCGCCACCACGTCGATACGCGTCTTGAACTTGTCGCCTGCGGCGACCGAATCGACATTGCGGTAGAACTGCTCGATGCTCCCGTGCTCCAGCTTTCCGTCCAAATAGCCGAACAGAACGGCTTCGTCGGTGAACAACTCTTTCGCGTAGCGGCTGTCGCCCTCGGCTACGCTTTTCACGAATTTCATGGCGGCTTCCTGCACGGCCTCGTACTCTTTGATCGGATTTCGCATGATGTTTTTTGTGTTTGACTGGTTTTCGTTTGCAAAATTACGGGGCAACCGCGATTCGTACAAGTACCGAAAAATTATTCGGGTACTGAAAATTTATTCGCCATACGTGCCGTGCGGGTAATTATGTTTATCTTTGCTCCCGATTGAACCCCTGAACCATGTACGAACGCAAAATACCCGTCGACCTCGATTGCCCGTTGCGGCTGACGATGAGCCTGATCGACTCCAAATGGAAGTCCTGCATGTTAGATGAATTGCGGCACGGGCCGATGCGTCCGAGCGAACTCCACAAGGCATTGCCCGAAGCCGCACCGCGTGTGCTGGATCTGCAACTGAAAGAGTTGGTAGACGACGGACTGGTCGCGAAAACCATCTATCCCGAATTGCCGCCTCGTTCGGAGTACGCCATCACGCCGCTCGGAATGAGCTTGATCCCGATTATCGATGCCATGCTCGAATGGGGTGTGAAAAATGAAGCATTGTTCGCCGAAAAATACGGAGCGGGAAGAAAAACGGTTCCGGTGAAATGAACGGTGCGCAGGCGAACTTTGGAATCGGGGGGGGGATGTAAAAAACGGAATGCTCGAAAGCATTCCGTTTTTTTGTTGTAGTGGATAGGGGATTCGAACCCCTATGTCATGCGTGAGAGGCATGTATCCTAACCCTTAGATGAATCCACCTCGTGCATTTCTGCGATGCAAAGATAACCGCTTCTTCTCAAATCACCAAATTTTCGGGCGTGTTTTTTCAAAAACAGAAAATAACGTTCGCAAGTGGCGATGTAAACGAATTTTTCATACCTTTGTAATTTGAAATCAGGGAATTTATGTCTGAAAACAGATTGAAGATAGGTATCGCGCAGGGCGATCCCAACGGCATCGGGTGGGAAGTCATCCTGAAAACCCTTGCCGATTCGCGTCTGGCCGAGCTCTATACGCTGGTCGTCTACGGTTCGCCCGAAACGGCTGCCTATTATCAACATACGCTCCATGATACGGAACCCGCTGTGTTCCATCCGGTCGAATCGGCTGCCGATGCACGGCGCGGTCGCGTCAATCTGGTGGCTTGCGGACGAACGCCTGCCGTGAATCCCGGGCGGGTCGCTCCCGAAGCAGGTCGTGCGGCGGTCGAGGCGTTGCGTATGGCCACGGCCGACCTCAAAGCCGGAACGCTTGATGCGCTGGTGACGGCGCCGTTCGACAAACAGGCCGTTCAAAGCGACGATTTCCGCTTTACGGGCCATACCGAATATTTCGGTTCCGAGTTCGAGGGCGAACCGCTGATGATTCTGTGCAGCGACGTGCTGCGCGTGGGATTGGTGACGAAGCATCTGCCCGTGTCGGAAATCGCATCGCACATCTCCAAAGAGGCGATCGTGCGTGACCTGCATCTGTTGCGCCGGTCGTTGAAGGAGGATTTCGGCATCGTCGAGCCGCGCATCGCGGTGATGGCGCTCAATCCCCATGCCGGCGACGGCGGGTTGCTGGGCCACGAGGAGGAGACGATCATCCGTCCGGCGATTGCCGAGGCGTTCGAGTCCGGTGTGTTGGCGTTCGGGCCCTTTGCGGCCGACGGACTGTTCGCAGGCGGCGATTATGTCCGTTACGACGGCATTTTGGCGATGTATCACGATCAGGGACTGGCGCCGTTCAAGAGCTTGTCGCCTGACGGCGTGAATTTCACGGCCGGACTTCCGGTCGTCCGCACTTCGCCCGATCACGGCACAGCGTTCGACATAGCCGGTCAGGACAAGGCCGATCCGCAATCGATGCGCAATGCCATCTATGCAGCCTGCGATATTGTTGCGCATCGCCGCGCATGGGCCGAATGGACAGCCGATCCGCTGCCGCGTGCCGAACGAGAACGTTCGCACCGCGACGTTTCGGTCAAGGATTTGCCCCAGACCGACAAGGAATGAAAGAGAGGGCAGGCGACGGATTCCGTCTCGTAATTGTGGAAACGTCGGCGGGCCCCGAAATTTAATAATTCGATAAAATGGTTAAAATCACTTTTCCCGATGGCTCGGTCAAAGAGTTCGCCAAAGGGACGACCGCCTACCGAGTCGCAGAGAGTATCAGCCCTCGTTTAGCTGCCGACGCTCTGGCCGCTTCGGTAAACGGCGCGACGGTCGACATGTCGCGCCCGATCGAGGAGGATGCCTCGATCCGATTCTTCAAATGGGACGATGACGAAGGCAAGCACGCTTTTTGGCACACGTCGTCGCACCTGCTGGCCGAGGCGCTCGAAGCGCTCTATCCGGGTATCAAGTTCGGTATTGGACCGGCTATCGAAAACGGATTCTATTATGATGTCGACGCGCCGGTGCCCATCACCGAGGCCGATCTGCCGAAGATCGAACAGAAGATGACGGAGCTCGCCCGCAACAAGGAGGAACTCGTGCGCCGCGAGGTGCCGAAAGCCGAAGCCTTGAAGACATTCACCGAGAAGGGCGACCAATATAAAATGGAGTTGATTTCCGACCTCGAAGACGGTACCATTTCATTCTATACCAACGGTGGGTTCACCGACCTCTGCCGCGGGCCGCATATTCCCAATACGGGCTATGTCAAGGCCATCAAACTGACCTCCGTGGCGGGTGCCTACTGGCGCGGCAACGAGAACAACAAGATGCTGACCCGTATCTACGGCATCTCGTTCCCCAAGAAGTCGATGCTCGATGAGTATCTGGCGATGATGGAGGAGGCCAAGAAACGCGATCACCGCAAGTTGGGCAAAGACCTCGAACTATTCACTTTTTCGCAGCGTGTAGGGCAGGGTCTGCCGTTGTGGCTGCCCAAAGGCGCTGCGCTGCGCGACCGGCTCGAACAGTTCCTGCGCAACGTGCAGAAGCAGTACGGCTATCAGCAGGTCATCACGCCGCACATCGGTAACAAAGACCTCTACGTCACTTCAGGCCACTATGCCAAATACGGCAAGGATTCGTTCCAGCCCATCCATACCCCGATCGAAGGCGAGGAGTATTTGTTGAAACCGATGAACTGCCCGCACCACTGCGAGATTTACCGGTCGAAGCCCCGTTCATACAAGGAGCTGCCGGTGCGGCTGGCCGAGTTCGGTACGGTCTACCGTTACGAGCAGTCGGGCGAGCTGCACGGCTTGACTCGTGTGCGTGGTTTCACGCAGGACGACGCCCACTTGTTCGTGCGTCCCGACCAATTGCTCGAAGAGTTCGAACGCGTTATCGACATCGTGCTCTATATTTTCCGGACGTTGAAGTTCGACAGCTATACGGCACAGATTTCGCTGCGTGATCCCAACAACCGCGAGAAGTATATCGGTTCGGACGAGAACTGGGAGAAAGCCGAATCGGCTATCATGCAAGCCGCAAAGGAGAAAGGACTCAACACTATCGTGGAGTTTGGAGAAGCGGCGTTCTATGGCCCGAAGCTGGACTTCATGGTGAAAGATGCCATCGGTCGCAAGTGGCAGCTGGGAACGATTCAGGTGGACTACAACCTGCCCGAACGTTTCGACCTGACCTACAAGGGTGCCGACGACAAACTGCACCGCCCTATCATGATACACCGTGCGCCGTTCGGTTCGATGGAGCGTTTCGTGGCCGTGTTGCTGGAGCATACGGGCGGCAAATTCCCGTTGTGGCTCTCGCCCGACCAAGTGGTCGTACTGCCTATTTCGGAAAAGTACAACGACTACGCCGAAAAGGTTGCGAAGTATCTGAACGACAATGATGTCCGTGCGCAGATCGACGACCGCAACGAAAAAATCGGCCGCAAGATCCGCGACAACGAGCTGAAACGCATTCCGTTCCTGCTCATCGTAGGCGAAAAGGAAGAGGCCGAAGAACTCGTTTCGGTGCGTGCGCAGGGCGAGGGCGACAAGGGCCAGATGAAACTCGAAGCATTCCGCGAACTGATTGCCGGACTGGTCAAGCAGGAGACGGAAGCCAATAAATTGAACATCAACTAATACTTTACCATTATCGCAGCACCAAAACCATTCCCGCCGAGACCGTTCACTCCCGGGAATAACCGGCCGAAACCGGCCGCCGGAAAAGATCCCCGTTTCGGACGCAGACCGCCGGAAAAAGAGAACCCCCACCGCATCAACGAGCAGATTACGGCTCCCGAGGTGCGTGTCGTAGGCGACAATGTCGAACAGCCGCAGGTCATGCCGATTCGCGAGGCATTGCGGCTCGCCGACGAACTCGAACTCGATCTGATCGAGATTTCTCCGACAGCCGTACCACCTGTGTGCCGGATTGCGGACTACCAGAAGTTCCTCTACCAGCAGCGGAAAAAGGCCAAGGAGATCAAGGCGAACCAGACCAAAATCGTGGTCAAGGAGATCCGTTTCGGTCCGCAGACCGACGATCATGACTACAACTTCAAGTTGAAGCATGCGCAGAATTTCCTGAAAGAGGGGGCCAAAGTGAAGGCTTATGTATTCTTCCGCGGTCGTTCCATCGTCTTCAAGGAGCAGGGCGAAATCCTGCTGTTGCGCTTCGCTACCGATTTGGAGGAGGTTGCCAAAGTCGAGATGATGCCGAAACTGGACGGCAAGAAGATGAACATGATGCTTGCTCCCAAAAGCAAGAAATAGCGCGTTGTCGGAGCGTGTCGATTTGGGTCGGACGTCGGTCTCCGGAGAGATGCGGCCCCGCTCGACAGCACGAGCGCTTGCGACGGAAACGGAAAAGGCGATTGCAAAAATGCAATCGCCTTTTCGTGCGAGAGTGGGGCAATGCCTATAGGGGAGGCTGCGCTCGTTTGCGGACAATGCGCGCCGTCTGTTATGCGCCCGATTTTCGGGTGTCAGTTCGTAAAACTCAGCCCATCGGCCGTTGCGTCGATGCGGATGGGTTGCGTGCGGTCGACCTCGCCGGCCAAAATGCGTTTGGACAGTTCGTTGACGATGGTGCGCTGAATCGTCCGTTTCACCGGCCGTGCTCCGTAGAGCGGGTCGAATCCCGCCGTGGCAACCCATTCGCGGGCCGCAGGGGTGTATTCCAGTCGGATGCCGTTTCCGGCCAGCATCTTGCGCACGATGCCCAGCTGGATGTCGACGATGCGTTCGATGTCTTTGCGCGTCAGCGGCTCGAACAGCACGATTTCGTCGATGCGGTTCAGAAACTCCGGCTTCAGGTGTTGCTTCAGCAGGTCGATCACTTCGTCGCGTGTGCGTTCGACCGTCTCGGGCAGGAGTGCGTTGCCGTCGAATGACGCCAACCGTTCCTGTATCAGCTGCGAACCCATGTTCGAGGTCATGATGATGATCGTGTTGCGGAAGTCGACGGTGCGGCCCTTGTTGTCGGTCAGCCGGCCGTCGTCCAAGACTTGCAGCAGGATGTTGAAGACATCGGGATGCGCCTTTTCGATTTCGTCCAAAAGTACGACCGAATAGGGCTTGCGGCGCACGGCCTCCGTCAGTTGGCCTCCCTCGTCATAGCCGACGTATCCCGGAGGTGCTCCGACCAGTCGCGACACGCTGTGACGTTCCTGATACTCGCTCATGTCGATGCGAGTCATCATCGTGTCGTCGTTGAACAGGAACTCGGCCAGCGCTTTGGCCAGCTCGGTTTTGCCGACGCCCGTCGTGCCGAGGAAGATGAACGAGCCGATGGGTTTGCGCGGGTCGTTGAGCCCCGCCCGCGAACGCCGCACGGCATCCGAAATGGCGGCGATGGCCTGCTCCTGACCGATGACCCGTTTGTGGAGTTCTTCCTCCATGTGAAGCAGTTTTTCGCGTTCGGAGGCCAGCATCCGCGCCACGGGAATCCCCGTCCAGCGCGAAACCACCTCGGCGATGTCTTGTGCATCGACTTCTTCCTTAATCATCGAATCGCCTGCCGCTGCCAGTTTGTATTCCTCCTGCAGGGCCCCGATCTGTTGTTCGGCCTCTTGGATGCGGCCGTAGCGGATTTCGGCCACCTTGCCGTAATCGCCCTGCCGTTCGGCCTGCTGCGCCTCGACTTTCAACTGTTCGATGCGGTCTTTGTTTGTTTGAATCTTTTTCAGCAGGTCGCGTTGTCCCTGCCACTTGGCCCGCATCGCCGAATCTTTGGCTTTCAGTTCGTCGATTTCACGCGAGAGCTGCTCGATGCGCTCGGTGTCCTTTTCGCGGCGGATGGCCTCGCGTTCGATTTCCAGCTGGCGCACCTTGCGGTCGAGCGAATCGATCTCCTCGGGCACGGAGTTCATCTCCAGCCGCAGTCGTGAAGCCGCTTCGTCGACCAAATCGATCGCTTTGTCGGGCAGGAACCGCGAGGTGATGTAGCGCGTCGAGAGTTCGACCGCCGCCACGATGGCTTCGTCCTTGATGCGCACTTGGTGGTGATTCTCGTAGCGGTCTTTCAGTCCGCGCAAGATGGATACGGCGTCCTCCTGCGTCGGTTCGTCGACCATTACCTTTTGGAAACGGCGTTCGAGGGCCTTGTCCTGTTCGAAATACTTTTGGAACTCGTCGAGCGTCGTAGCGCCGATCGTCCGCAGTTCCCCGCGGGCCAGCGCCGGTTTCAGAATGTTCGCCGCATCCATTGCACCCGACGATTTGCCTGCGCCGACCAGCGTGTGGATTTCGTCGATGAAAAGCAGGATTTCGCCGTCGCTGGCGATGACCTCCTGCACGACCGCTTTGAGTCGTTCTTCGAACTCACCCTGATACTTCGCACCGGCAATCAGCGCCCCCATGTCGAGCGAATAAATGATTTTCGATTTCAGGTTCTCGGGGACGTCGCCGTCGACGATCCGGTGGGCGATGCCCTCGGCGATGGCGGTCTTGCCGACACCCGCTTCACCGACCAGTATCGGGTTGTTCTTCGTGCGGCGCGACAGAATTTGCAGCACGCGGCGGATCTCCTCGTCGCGGCCGATAACGGGGTCGAGTTTGCCTGACCGTGCCTGTTCGTTGAGGTTGATGGCGTATTTGCCCAGTGCATCGAACTCCTTTTCGGCGGTCGGTGAATCGACCGTCGCCCCTTTGCGGAATGTGCGGATGGCTTCGACGAGCTCCTTTTCCGTCGCGCCGTGGCGTTTCAGCAGGTCGGCGGCTTGTCCGCGTTCGGCGACGAGCGCCAGCAGCAGGTGTTCGACCGAAGCGTATTTGTCGTTGAACGTTCGGGTGAAATCCACGGCTCGCTGAACGACGCGCGAGCATTCCTGCGAGAAGAATTGTTCGCCTGCGCCCTCGACTCGAGGCAGCGACGTCACAGCTCGCTGCACGTCGTCGCGCAGCTGCTTCACGTTGACGCCCGTGCGTCCCAAGAGGAACGCAGCGAGCGAATCGTCTTCGCGCACGAGCACGCTCAACAGGTGGAGTGGCTCGACGGCTTGCTGTCCGTGTTCTTTCGCCAGCAGGAGGGCCGCTTGGAGCGCCTCTTGGGCTTTTACGGTGAGTGTGTTGATGTTCATATCGTGGTGTTTTTCGGTTCTGTTTCCGTTGAGGCTCTCCGCAAAGCCCTTGCCACGCCGTCGGAACCCGCCATCCTGACCGGCTTTGTCCGGACTTTGGCAGCGTCGTCGTGACACGATGTGACAATCCGTGACAAAAAGGCAGGGGTGTCGGCATGCTCAAATAAATTTGGCATTGCACTCGGCTTTTCGTATCTTTGTGCTGCTATGAGTGAATTCATCGTCAGTGCACGCAAATACCGTCCGGCGACCTTTGCTTCGGTCGTCGGCCAGCAGCATATCACTTCGACCCTCCGCAATGCCATCGAGCGCGGACAGTTGGCACATGCCTATCTGTTCTGCGGGCCGCGCGGCGTCGGCAAGACCACCTGTGCCCGCATCTTTGCCAAAGCGATCAACTGCCTGCATCCCGAGGGTGCCGAGGCGTGCAACGGCTGCGAATCGTGTCGTTCGTTCAACGAGGGGCGTTCGCTCAACATCCACGAACTCGATGCCGCGTCGAACAACTCGGTCGAGGACATCCGTACGCTCATCGAACAGGTGCGCATCATCCCGCAGGTGGGCCGTTATTCGGTCTTCATCATCGACGAGGTGCACATGCTTTCGGCCGCGGCATTCAACGCTTTTCTGAAAACGTTGGAGGAGCCGCCCGCCCATGCGATTTTCATCCTTGCGACGACCGAGAAACACAAAATCATCCCGACCATTCTGTCGCGCTGCCAGATTTACGACTTCAACCGTATCCGCGTCGAAGACGGGGTGGAGTACTTGAAATACATCGCCTCGCAGGAGGGTATCACGGCCGACGAGGAGTCGCTCAACCTCATTGCCCAGAAGGCGGACGGCGGTATGCGCGATGCGTTGTCGATGTTCGACAAGGCCGTTTCGTTCTGCGGTACGACGCTCGACTACCGCAATGTGGCACAGACGCTCAACGTGCTGGATTATGACACTTATTTCCGTGTGACCGATTTGTTGCTGGCGGGCGATTATGCGACCGTGCTCGTTGAGTTCGATATGGTGCTGTCGAAAGGATTCTCTGGCCAGACTTTCATGGCGGGGCTGAACCGCCACATGCGCGACCTGTTGATGGCCAAACAGCCCGACACGTTGCGATTGATCGAAATGACCGGCACGTTGCTCGAACGATACCGGACGCAGGCCGGCGCCTGCGAAGTCGATTTCCTCTTCGGAGCCATCTCCGTGCTGACGGAACTCGACGGGAAAATACGACAGTCGTCCAATCAGCGATTGTTGGTGGAACTGGGCCTGATGAAGATCTCCGGGCTCGGTCAAAAAAAAAATGATGCGTTGACTTCTTCGGAGGCTTATCCGCTTCCGTCTCTCACGCCCCGTGCGGCTGCTCCGGCAGCGTCTGTTACTCCGGTCGCTTCTGTGGTGTCGGCAGCACCGGAAACTTCGGCTGTGCCGGATGCTTCGGCTGTTCCTGCTCCGTCAACCGATTCGGAAGAACCGGCGATAGCGGTTGTTTCGGAAAGTCCGGTTTCTCCGGAAAAACAGGAACAGGCTGAAACTCCGACCCCCGAGGCTGTTGCGGTTTTTGCTGTACCGTCCGAAAAGCCGGTCGAGGAATCGCTTTCGCCAGAATCGGCGGCTGTTGTTGAGGTGCCTGAATCTTCGAAACCTGTGGAGCTTTCGGCTTCCGCGGAACCGGTGGCGGCCTTGCGGCCTCGCTCGTTGATTTCGGGCACGTCGTTGTCCGAGTTGCTTGCCCCGCAGTCGACCCTGCGACCGGAGACCGACTCGGCGACGGACGGCCAGCAGGGAGTGCCGGTGGAACCGGAAATCGATCCCGATTGTGCGGCGAAGATGGAGCAGGCTCGTCCGAAACTGATGCAATTGGTGCGTGAGCGACGTCCGCGGTTCGTGCAGGTGTTCGAACGGATGGAACTGCGAGACAACGTGATTGCCATCAGCGTGCCGACGACTGAGTTGCGCGACGAGATTCAACGGATGCGCACCTCGATGTTGTCGCAATTCGCGCAACTGGCGAGGGTGACGGGAAAAATCGAACTGGAAATCACGGTCAACGAACGGATTCGGGCGGCGCGTCCCATCAAACTCGAAGACCGCGTGAAATACATTACGGAGAAGAATCCGCTGGTAAACGAGTTGCGCAAGGCGCTCGATTTGGAAATAGAATAAGATAAAAAAGGAAGAATATGGCTACGAAAAATTTCATCGAAGAACTCGAATGGCGCGGGATGATCCACACGATCATGCCCGGCGCGAAAGAACAACTCGAAAAGGAGATGACGACGGCCTATCTGGGCATTGACCCGACGGCCGACTCGCTGCACATCGGCCATTTGGTAGGTGTGATGATTCTGAAACACTTCCAGCTGTGCGGCCACCGTCCGCTGGCGCTGGTGGGCGGGGCGACGGGCATGATCGGCGACCCGTCGGGCAAGTCGCAGGAACGCAACCTGCTCGACGAAAAGACCCTTCGCCACAATCAAGAGGCTATCAAAAGCCAACTGGCCAAGTTGTTGGATTTCGAATCCGATGCGCCGAACGCCGCCGTGATGGTCAATAACTACGACTGGATGAAAGAATTCCGGTTTCTCGATTTCATCCGTGATATCGGCAAACTGATTACGGTCAACTACATGATGGCGAAAGATTCCGTTAAGAAACGCTTCAACGGCGAGGGCGACGGCATGTCGTTCACGGAGTTCACCTATCAGCTTGTGCAGGGCTATGATTTCATGCACCTCTATGAGACGATGAACTGCCGTATTCAGCTCGGCGGCGCTGACCAGTGGGGCAATATCACGACCGGTACGGAGTTGATACGCCGCAAGTTGGGCGGTGAGGCCTATGCCATAACCTGTCCGCTCATCACCAAAGCCGACGGTACGAAATTCGGCAAGACCGAGAGCGGCAACGTTTGGCTCGATCCGCGCTATACGTCGCCCTACAAGTTCTATCAATTCTGGTTGAACGTCAGCGACGAGGATGCCGAGCGGTATATCAAGATTTTCACGCTGCTCGACCGTGAGACTGTCGAGGCGTTGATTGCCGAGCATCGTGCTGCACCGCATCTGCGCGTGCTGCAAAAACGTTTGGCCGAGGAGATTACGACGATGATTCATTCGCGTGACGAGTACGAAAAGGCGGTTGGCGCTTCAGCGATTCTGTTCGGCGGGGCTGCTCCCGAGGCGCTGCGTACGCTCGACGAAGCGACCTTGCTGCAGGTGTTCGAGGGTGTGCCGCAGTTCCGCATCGCGCGGACGGAGCTGGCAGCTTTGCCGTTCATCGATTTGTGCGCCGAGAAAACGCAGATTTTCCCATCGAAAGGCGAGTGTCGCAAACTGGTGCAGGGTAGCGGCGTGTCGCTCAACAAGGAGAAGATTGCCGATCCAATGCGTTCGGTGACGGAGGCCGATCTGCTGGCCGGAAAATATCTGCTCGTGCAGAAAGGCAAGAAGAACTACTATTTGGTAATCGCGGAGTAGGGCGCTGTCTTCTGCTGCGTAAAAACTGTGCGAATATGCAATACGAAATTGTGCTCGATCGCATGGAGTTCCGTGCCTTTCACGGGTGCTACGAACTCGAACGCAAGGTGGGCAACCGCTTTACGGTCGACCTGACCGTCACGGCGGAACTGGGCCGTGTGGCCGAAGAGGACAGCGTGGAGCAGGCGGTCAACTATTTGACGGCCTACGAAATCGTACGGGAGCGGATGCAGGTCACGCAACGCACCATCGAGCGGGTGGCGGCGAACATTATCGATGCGCTTTACGCTGCATTTCCGCAAATCGTGCATGTCCGCTGCACCGTGTCGAAACTGGCCCCGCCGCTCGGCGGAAAGGTTGCGAAAGTGAGCGTTGTGCTGGAACGCTGAATGAAAAGGGGTGGCTGCAGGGTCGCCCTTTTTCGTTGCGGAGGTTTTTGGTTGCCGACGGTTGCTTTTTTGTGGCGAGCTTTTGCTTTTTTCGGTGAGGGCCGCCGCTTTTCGGTGAGACACGACTGCTCGGGGCGCGGATTTTGCACCGGACCGGCTCTGTATGCAAGCATTGCTGAGACGTTGGACAGATACCCTTCTGGAAAAATTGGGCTTGAGTTCGGTCACCGAAAGCGGATGGGATCTATGGGTCTCGTTGCTTTTGGTGCTGTTGGTCGTCGTGTTGTTCGACTTCCTCTGCCGACTGACCCTCGCACGCGGAATGCGTCGGGTCGTGGAACGCACCCGCGTCCAATGGGACGATGACCTTTTCAGTATGCCCGTGCTGAACCACTCCTGCCATGTGTTAAGCGCGATTTTACTTTCCATCGCCCTGCCGGTCGTGTTTGAGGAGAACACGCACGTCCGCACGGTCTTTACCCGCTTGATGGAGAGCTACGTCGTTATCACCGTCTGTCGGCTGCTCTGTGCGTTGATCCGGTCGGGATTCCGGATAGCCGTGCGGCGTCCTGCGTGGCAGAACAAGCCCATCAAGGGTCTGCGGCAGACGGCGCAGGGCATCGTCTCATTGATAGGGGCCATCCTGATTATCTCCATTCTGGTCAACAAGTCGCCGACTTTCCTGTTGACTGGATTAGGTGCCTCGGCGGCCGTACTGATGTTGATTTTTAAGGACAGCATTCTCGGGTTTGTGTCAGGTATCCAGTTGTCGGTCAACGACATGCTGCAGGTCGGAGACTGGATTCAGATGCCCAAATACGGGGTCGACGGCATTGTCATCGAAGTGACACTCACGACCGTCAAGGTGCGCAATTATGACAATACCATCGTCACTGTGCCGCCCTATCTCTTGGTGAGCGATTCGTTCGCCAACTGGCAGGCGATGAAACGGTCGGGCGGCCGGCGTGTGATGCGGTCGGTTTCGATCGACATCTCCACTATCCGGTTCTGCACGCCCGAGATGCTCGAACGCTATCGCCGCATCGAATATGCGCGCGAATACATCGATACGACGGAGAAACGCTATGCCGATTTCAATGCGGCGCACGGCATCACGTCCGACGATCCCGACCGGAACGGTCTGCACCAGACCAATCTGGAGATTTTTCGCAACTATTTGATCGCCTATTTGCAGAAAGCGGTGCCCATCCGGCATGATATGTTGTTGTTGGTAAGGCAGTTGCAACCCGAGGATACGGGCCTGCCGTTGCAGTTGTTTTTCTATACCGACACGACCGTTTGGCAGGAGTACGAACGCATCCAAGCCGAGGTCTTTGCGCACCTTTTTTCTATCATCGACCGTTTCGATCTGCGCATCTTCCAACGGCCTGCGGGCAGCAACGTCGAGGATTTGCGCAATACGCCCCTCTTACAGAAAGAGCATCAGCACGAGCTGAATCACGATGACCCGCAGGAACATGCAGACGGGGTAGACCGTGGCGTATGATACCGAGGGATTGTCGCCTTCGATGGTATCGTTGGCATAGTTGAGGGCCATTGGGTTAGCCATGCTGCCGCAGAGCAGCCCCGCAACCGAACCGAAATCGAGATGCTGCACGCGCAGCGCAAGCAGGCCCGCGAGCACGACCGGTATGAACGTCAACAGAAATCCCAGTCCTAACCACAATGCACCTTCGGGACGCATGACCGTTTCGAAGAAATGGGCGCCTGCCTCCAGTCCCAAGCAGGCGAGGTACATCGAAAGGCCCAGCGCGCGGAGCATCAGATTGGCGCTTTGCGTTGTGTAGGTAATCATGTGGAGCCGCGGCCCGAACGTGCCGATGAGGATGCCGACGAGAATCGGTCCGCCCGCCAGTCCGAGTTTGACGGGTATCGAAATCCCGGGTATCGCAATCGGAATGCTTCCGAGCGTCAGACCCAGAATCAGACCGATGAATACGGCCGCCAAATTGGGCTCGTTGAGGCTTTTCACGGCGTTGCCGAGGATTTTCTCGACGCGGCGGATGTCTTCGGCCTCGCCCACGACGGTCAGCCGGTCGCCCAATTGGAGCAACAGGTCGGGAGTTGCCAGCAACTGTACGCCCGAACGGTAAACGCGGCTGATATTGATGCCGTAGTTGTTGCGCAGACGCAGCGAAGAGAGCCTTTTACCGTTGATTTCGGGGCGTGTCACCAAGATGCGCTGCGAAATCAACTGGCTGTCGATGGCGTTCCAGTCGATGTTTTCGGTGTTCCAGTCTTTCTGCTCCTGCTCTCCGAAAATCAACCGCAGAGCATCCGCTTCGGCGGGAGTGGTGATGACCAGTATGATGTCGTTCTGTTGCAGGGTTTTGTCCGAGGTCGGGATGGAGACCCGCCCGTCGCGCCACAGACGCGAGATGACGAAATGGTGATGACTTTGTGCGGCGATTTCGTGCACCGATTGCCCGAAAATAGCGGGATTCGTCAGTCGATAGCTGGCGATAAAGACGTTTTTGCGGTGCTCCGCGTCTGGCCCCGGCAGGTCGGCGGGGCGGACGAATCCTTTGCGTAGAACGATGATGGCCAGAATGACTCCCACGACGCCCAACGGATAGGTGAGCGCGCAACTCAATGCAGGTCCGTTGGTGTCGCGACCCAACTGCACGAGCATCTGTTGAGCAGCACCCAGCGCGGGGGTATTGGTTGTGGCGCCGCAGAGTATGCCCGACATGTCGGCGATGGGGATGTTGCAGGCGAAACTCAGCCCGATGGCGGCCAGCGTACCGATTGTCAGCACAAGCAGGGCCGGCGTGAGTAATCGGATGCCGTCGGAGCGCAGCGAACTGAAAAATCCCGGGCCGACCTGCAACCCCAGCGCGTAGACGAAGAGGATCAGTCCGAAACTTTCGGCATAGACGAGCATCGCGGGGTCGAGCGACAAACCGAGATGTCCGGCGAGGATGCCGACAAAGAAGATGAACGCCGTTCCGAGCGATACGCCGAAGATACGAATCTTACCCAATACGATACCGAGCGTCGATATGAGCGAGAGCACGATGACGGCTTGCAGCGCCGAGTGCTCGAACAACAGCGAACGAATACAATCCATGACGAATTTACCTTTGCACCTTAACGGAATAAGGTACAAAGGTAAACAGATTTTCCGGTATTACAACGTCAGCGGTTCGCCGTAGTAGTAGTCGAGTATCTTGCGGCGGAAAACCAGCTCGAATTTGGACTGCACCAGTTCCGATTGGGCTTTCTCCATGCGCGTCTTGGCATCGTTGAAGTCGAAAACCGTCGACCGGCCGGCCGCTGCTTTCTGTTCTTCGTAGGCGAATGCGGTTTCGGCGGCGGCCAGCGCTGCTACGGCGGCGCGATATTTCGCACTGGCTGCTTCGGTGTTGTATCCGGCTTGTTCGATCGCTTTGCGCAACGACTGTTCGGCATCGAGCAGAGCTAATTGCTGGCGCTGGGCCGAGAGCTGGGCGGAACGGATGTTGCCTCGGACGGTGCGGCGGTTGAAAATCGGTATCGACAATGACACACCGACGAATTCGCTGCTATTGTGGCGGAACTGCGGCCAAAAATCGCTGTCCATCGAACTGTAGATGCCCGTGCCGTAACCGCCCCTCAACGAGAGCGACGGGTAGAGCGATGATCGGGCGATGGCGATTGCATTTTCGCTGCTCTCCAACCGGATGCGTTCGGCGCGGATATGGGGCCGGTTTTCGGCCGCGTAGTCGTAAATCGCATCGGCATCGGGGCGCTGCGAAAGGGCGTTGTTCAGCAGCGGGTCGAGGTCGGGCGATGCGATGTCGAATCCGTCGGCGCTTTCGCGGTTCATCGCTTGGCTCAAATCGAGTAATGCCAATTGCAGGTCGTTGCGGGCTTGCGTCAAAGCCAGTGCGTCGTTGGCTGCGAGGGCTTCGCTCTCGTAGCGGGCCGATTCGGGCTGCTTGCCCGCGGCGACCAATTCGCGGCTGCGCTCGGCCTGCTGGGTGCTCAACGCCAACTGGTGCTCGGCGACGATGACCAACTCCTTGTTGTAGAGCACTTGCAGATAGAGTGTCATCACGTTGACGGCCACATCCTCGCGGGCGCGTTCCAGATCCTGCATGGCAGCGGCCAAATCGAGTTTGCCGCCCTTGATAGTGCGGTTGATGCGCAGGCCCTGAAACAACGGCATCGAAGCCGAGACGTCGAAACTGCCCGTTTGCAGCGTTTGCGTCTTGTAGGTGTTGTCGTCGCTTGTGCCGCGGCCGAACGATACGTTGTAACCGACCGAAGCGTTGAGATCGGGCAGGCGGCTGAAGCGAGCGGTCGAAAGGTCGTTGCTGTTCTGATCGACCTGCACGGCACGGGTGCGCACGGTCGTATTGTTCTGCTGGGCGAAGTCAATGCAATTTTTCAGCGTCCACACCTCGGGGCGGCTCTGTGCGACGGCCGCACCGACGACCGATAAACCGATGATGATAGACAAGAGGCTTTTTTTCATCTCGTTACGATTTTTTATCGGTTATTTCTTCTCCTCTTTCGCACCGCGCACCTTGTCGTCGGCCGTGATGCCCGACAGGATTTCGACGCGGATGCCGTCCGAAAGACCGATGGTGATTTCGCGTTTGTCGAACGTCTGTTCTTCGCTCTCCTCGGAGCTCGTCAGTACGTAGACGTAGCTCTTGCCCTCGTCGAATTCGACGGTGCTTTCAGGCAAGGTCAGCACCCCTTCGCGGTTTTCGATGACGATGTTGGCATTGGCGCTGTAACCGGCCCGCACGAAGACGTCCGCAGGAATTCGTGCGGCGGCTTTCACCTCGAACAGCACCACGCCGTTATCTTCGGTGGCTTTGGGCGAAACGTATTCCAGCACAGCGTCCAGCTCGACGTTCTGCAAGGCGCCGATGGTCAGTTTCACGCCCATGCCCTCGTGCAGTTTGCCGACGTCGGTTTCGTCGACATTGCCCTGAAACTGCATGTTCGACATGTCGGCGACTGTAGCGATGGTCGTGCCGTCGTTGAACGTGTTGGCCTGAATGACCGAGTTGCCGACCTTGATGGGCACGGCGAGAATCATGCCGTCGATGGTCGAACGGATCTGCGTGTTACTTAATTCCTTGTAGCGGCTCGTGATGCCGTTCTGCACGATTTCGAGGTTCTCGCGGGCGTTCTGCAACTCCTCTTTGGCTTTGCTCAATGCCGTGCGGCTCTGCTCGAGCTCCTCGTCCGAGACGACACCTTTGGCGTGGAGGGTCTCGGTGCGTTCGGCTTCGCGGCGGGTCTGGGCGAGCGAAAGCTCCGCGACGGAGACGCGCGATTCGGCGCTCGACAGCTGTCCCATTTCAGGGATGACCTTCACCGTGGCGATGATTTCACCTTTGCGGACGGTCTGACCGGCTTCCTTGTGCAACTGAGCGATGATACCCGAGATTTGCGGCTTGATTTCCACTTCGTCGCGCGGCTGTACCTTGCCTGTGGCGACGACGAACTGCCGCAGCGTGTCGAGTTTGGGCTGCTCGATGGCGTAGACCGTCTTCACGGGACGGGTCTTTTTCCACAGGAACCAGAAGGTCGAGAGCAGCAGCGCGGCGAATGCGACGCCGACGAGGATCAGTAGGATGCGTTTCATGGTATGCGATGTTTTTGATTTTGCGTTGGGGTTATCTGTTCGTTTATTCTTCGCGGATGGCGTCCACCGCCTTGATGTGCAGGGCCCGGGTCGCCGGAATGATGCCCGCCAGCAGTGACCCGCCGACCAGTATGGCGAGTGCCAGCACCGCCGTGCTGAACGATACCTGCCACGATACCTCCATTCCTTCTTGCGCGACGGTGACAGCTTGGTAGTAGATCGAATCGGCGACCGACAGCACACCTACACCTGCCGTGAGGCCCAAGATGCCGGCGATGAAAGTCAGCACGAAACTTTCCGAAAGAATCTGTCCGATGATGGCGCTGGGCGGAGCGCCCAATGCGCGGCGAATGCCGATTTCCTGCGTGCGCTCCTTGACGAGCACCAGCATGATGTTGCTGACTCCGACGATACCGGCGAGCAACGTGCCGAGGCCGACGATCCACGTCAACAGCGCGATACCGCGGAACAGGCTCATCACCTGCTCGAACATCTCGGCCGCAGCCATTGTCCAGATGGCCTTTTCGTCATTGGGTGAGATGAGGTGGCGGGCGAAGATCGTTTCGCGGCAGGCTTTTTCGACTCTCTTGCTCGGCAAGTCGTCGCGTCCGGCCAAAGCGAGCATATGGATGCGGTTTCCGGCGCCGTAGAGCTGCTGGGCCAACGATACGGGCACGATGATGGTGCGTTCGAGGTCGCTGAAAGACATCACCGAATTTTGTTTGCGGATGAGGCCGATGACCGTGAAATAGGAACTGCCGATTTTGATCGTTTTGCCGGTCGGATCGGGCGTACCCGGAAAGAGGTCTTTCTGCACCTGCGTGCCGATGACGCAGACCTTGCGGCTACGGGCCATATCCATCTCGTTGATGTAACGGCCGTAAGGGATTTTCTGCGGCTGGATGCGCTGGTAGTCGGGCGAATAACCCATGATGGAATAATTGCCCTTGCGCTGTTCGTAACTGCAATGCTGCTCGTTGCCCCAGAAGACGGCCGAGGCGTAGAGCACTTCGGGAAGTTGCCGCACGGCGTCGACGTCGCCGTTGTCCATACGCCACCATCGGTTTTTCGGCATGCCCTTGTAGGGGATGCCGGTTTGCTGGGGTTGCATCAGAATGGTATTGGTCGCCATGTCGCCCAACTGTCCGCGGAACATGCGCGTGAGCCCCATACCGGCACCGAGCATCACCGTGAGCATGAAGATGCCCCAAAAGACGCCCAATGCCGTCATGATACTCCGCTTGCGGTTGCGGGCGATGGTTTGCCAGATTTCGTTCCAGCGGTCTATGTCGAAAAAATGCATCATCGTCTATTTGTTGTAGCGCAGGGCGTCGATGGTTTTGAGTTGCGCGGCGCGGTAGGCCGGAATGTAGCCGGCGATCAGACCGGCGGTGACCAGCACGACGGTCGCACTCACGACGACACGCAGGTCGAGCGTCGGATTGAGGAAAATCGAGGGGCCATTGCTTTCGTTGCCTGCGGGAGCTTGCGTGAGGATGTAGTTGACGACCTCCATCACGGCGATGCCCAGCACCATGCCGAGGTAGCCGAATGCCGCCGTGATGCAGACCGATTCGGTCAGAATCAACCGGATGATCGACGCGGGCTTGGCGCCGAGGGCCTTGCGGATGCCGAACTCGGCCGTGCGCTCCGAGACCGTCACCAACATGATGTTGCTGACGCCGACGACGCCGGCCAACAACGTGCCGAGGCCGATGATCCATACGAAGAGGTTGATGCCCCAAAAGATCATCTGAAAGGCTTTGTAGCGTTCCATCGTGTTGTCGATCCAGATGGCGCTTTCGTCCTCGGGGTCGAATTTGTGCTCGACAGCCAGCCGGCGGCGCAGCCGTTTTTCGAAAGCTTCGAGGTCGTCGGTCGTTTTCATGCCATTGACCGTCAGCATGATGTTGTTGACCTCGGGATTGTTCTGCTTGTAGAGCAGCTGGGCCGTCGTGAGCGGGATGAAACACGACGAATTGTTGCGCTCGGCGTCGCCTTTCTGCACGCCGATGACCGTAAATTCCGAATCGCCGACCTTGACCTGTCGGCCCAACGGCGATGCGCCCTTGAAAAAGAGCCGGTTCATCATCTCGTCGATGACGATGACCTTGCGGTAGTCGCGCAGGTCGTTGTCGTTGATGAACCGTCCGGCCGAGAGCTTGATGCCCTCCATGCGTTGCGTGGCCGGCATCATGCCGCTGATCCACACCGTGGTGAACTCGTTGCCGCAAGTCGCTTTCTTGCCGCTGTACCATGCCTGCGCCACGACTTCGTCGATTTCGGGAAATTCACGCTTGAGAATTGCGATGTCGCTGTCTCGCAGTTTGATGCGTCGGTTTTTCTCATATCCGGCGTAAGGCTTCGACGTGCGGCCGCCGTAGAGGTCGATCGAGTTGGTGGCATAGTCGCCGAAGTTGGACGTGACACCGTTTTTGAGCCCGTTGCCGGAGCCCAGCAGAATGACTAACATGAAGATGCCCCATGCGACCGAAAAGCCCGTGAGTGCCGTGCGCAACTTGTTGCGCCGCACCGAAGTCCATATCTCCAGAAAAAGCTCTCTCATCGTTTCAGGCCCAGTCCTGTTTCTTCGATACGGTCGATAACGCCGTCTTTCAGACGGATGATTTTGTCGGTTTGGTCGGCGATGGCTTGTTCGTGCGTCACGCAGATGATGGTCATGCCCATCTCCGTGTTGACCTGCCGCAACAGATTCATCACCTCCTGTGAGGTGGCGCTGTCCAATGCACCGGTGGGTTCGTCGGCGAGTATGATTTGCGGCCGGTTGATGAGTGCCCGCGCGATGGCGACACGTTGTTTCTGACCGCCCGACATCTCATTGGGCATGTGTCCGGCCCAATCTTTCAGTCCGAGCAAATCGAGGTATTCCAACGCCTGTGCATTGCGTTTGCGGCGCGAGATGCCTTGATAGTAGAGCGGCAGCGCGACGTTTTCCATCGCGTTCTTATAGCTTATCAGATTGAACGATTGGAAGATATAACCTATCATGTTGTTGCGGGCTGCGGCGGCTTGGGTCTCGTTGAGGTTTTTGATGAGACGTCCGGCCAAATAGTAGTTGCCGCTGTCATAATCGTCCAAGATGCCGAGGATGTTGAGCATCGTGGACTTTCCGGAGCCCGAGGCGCCCATGATGGAGACCAGTTCGCCCTGTGAGACTTGCAAGTCGATTCCTTTTAGGACATGGAGTGGCGAGCCGCCGTGATAGGTCTTGTTAATATTCTCTAATCTTATCATACACATCGACAGCCTGTTATCGCTTCTTTTGGGCCTTTCGGTCCGCGCTTTTTTCTGTTACTGTCGGTGCAAAGATAGGAAAAATATTTTATCGCACAATTTATTTTTATTGTTTTTCGGCAAAAAATATCCCCCCCCCGATAATGTAATGGTTGCAGGATCGTGATTTTATTCTAACTGTTTCCGATAAACCGAATCCAATGTTTGGCCGTTATCATCCGTCCATATCGTCCATCCGTTGCAACTGCGACCGATACAGAAACTGGCAGCGGTACTCGGACTGTTGAATGTTTTGTCGGAATTCAAGACTAGTTTACCGTTTTTGATAGTCGTATATTCTTGGATCAGACTTTTGCGTTTTTCTTTCCAAGCAAAAGAAGGCGTCGTTTCGGCAGCAACGGTACTGCCTTTCATGACTGTAAATCCTGTGGCGCTGTAAAAACCGGTGGCTTTGCAATTGCGATTCTCTGCATGAAACAGATGTTTCTCTTTGGGCTGCGTTATTTCGAAGATAGTGCAACCGCTGAACGATGCCAAGAACTTGACGTCCTCAAAAAATTCGTCCATCGAATCTTTCTGGTATTCGGGCAGATTGGGTGCTTTCGGCGTCTGTTTGTTCTCGTTGAGAACGAATTTGTCAGCTTTTTTCGCTTCCGAGATTGCCCGATATTCAAGATATTGCACATCGGCTTTCGTCATGTCGGCACCTTTCGAGATAAAGATGAGTGCTTTTTGCCAGAACGATTTTTTGGTTTCGTGGTCTTTTACACGTTCTCTGAAATTTTCGGTTTCACCGATATATGCTTGCGGTTTGGTGGATTCGTCTTCACCTGTAAGAATATAAAATGCCGGTTTTTGCAGTTTGGACTGTTCGTTCAGATAGGCGAGATTCGAGCGCGGAATAACGAACATTTGGCATATTTTGTTGCTGATGGACGCATATTGCGTTCCTTGCGGGTCGCCATCGACTAAAAATGTGGTTACGGTTTTCCCCATCGTTTAGGAATATTATGGTTAGAATCGGTTCGATTTTGGACAATAAAGGTAGAAAAAAATCCGAGAATTAAAAAACAGATGGTTAATTACTTCCCGATGCAGCATATTGTGCTAATTGATTATCAATAGTTTATGTGTTAAAAGATAGACTGCTCAAAAATTCACTTGTTTTTTCGTCAAAAATCGAAGATTTAACGTTTTTAACCTTAGTTTATCTTCAAACGAAGGGAAAAAGAGAAAAATGGCTCTCTTTTGCTCCGAAACCTCCGGTTCGCAAAGATAAGGCATATCAGGGATAATTTCGCCGATTCGGGCTGCAAAATGGAAGGCAGATTCATGGATTTTCGGATTGGCTTTTGTCATCATTTTGTGCCTTGGTCGGAATTGTGTTTTGCTCTGTTTTTGATTTAGGTTATTTCTATTTTTCGCAGCCAAAAGAGAATGTCTGTAGGTCTGATTTGACTCAGTCATGGCGAAGCCATCTCTTTTTCTCCCTCTGTTAGCTTTACTTTAATGCACGTATATATGAGTACGGAGATAAAGTAAAGTTGGTTTTGGTAATTTACGCTGTGATTCGCTTGAAAAAATGTTGTACAATGGAGGTGATTCGTTGGGAAAAGTGTAACAAATCTGATTTATTCACTTGAAAAAGTGTAGAGTCGCTTAAATACCATGTCTCCCAATCTTGCATTTTTCACCTGCAACATATTATTAAATGGATAAAAAGCAATATCTTTGCATATTATATGATGAGTTAATATGACAAAGAATACAATGGGAACCAAACTGCCTCGAAAATTGGTGCAGAAGATGTCGATTGTAGGAGAACAGATTAAATTGGCTCGCCTACGAAGGAATCTGAGTGTGGCTCAAGTGGCGGAACGT
>Ga0209694_1000132_pt1 | contig 142468 bp, 113 predicted proteins | sample GluameincwithD2O_FD_187499 | JGI IMG/M metagenome (GOLD analysis project Ga0209694, IMG submission 187499) | Mouse cecum microbial communities from Vienna, Austria - Glucosamine amended microcosms incubated with D2O (SPAdes) (version 2) | ecosystem: Host-associated > Mammals > Digestive system... | reverse complement strand
AAATCCTCAATCAGTCTCCTTTGGGTCGCAATGCGCTCGTCAAGCAATGCAAGGAATTTTGTAATGATTTCCTGCTCTGCCAAAGATGGAACATATATAGTAATGGGATTAATATGAATATTGTTTATTTGAGGAATGGTCGAGGTATCCGCTATTCGGTTTAATCTTGCTCGGAGAATGAAATAAAACAAATATTGATCTAATATAAACGAATTATCTGCTTTAATTCCCATCAAATTTGTATCAATATTAATGGGGAATAGATTCATTCTGACCTTATTGGTTAGGATTGCTGCGCCTCTTTTAGAGAAAACGACACAGCCTTCTGGTAAAATATTCTTTCCCCGTTGGCTCAAATATGGAGTTTCTCCTAAATACTTCTCACACCAATTGAGTTGTTCAACCTTGTAATATGGTATTTTATCATATTCTGAATTAATACGATTAGGGCTTTCTCCGCTGAAAATACGTATATAGTCACCCAACCGACATTTCTGCCACGGTTCAGTGAAGCCGGGGAAGCGCAGGGCGGGAGCGGATGTGGAAGCGGGCGAATTGACGCGATATTTTCTTTAATTATCCTAATCAATTCATTTCAACGAATATGGATAAAGAAAAAATCAACATCAAAGACCTCGCTGTCCTTTGGAAAAAGGACAAGCGACAGTATGTGAAGCAATCCACATACTCAGCCTACGCGCTCATCGTAGAAAACCAAATCTTCCCGACGTTCGGCAATCTTTATGCCGTGACCGAAGCGGATGTGCAGTCGTTTGTAATCGACCGCCTTAATGCCGGTCTGAGCCAAAAGTATGTCAAGGACATACTCATAGTCCTGAAGATGATAGTCCGCTTCGGAGAAAAACACGGCTATCTCCAGCATTTCGAGTGGGACATCAAATATCCGACCGCTCCCGAAAAGCAGGGCATAGATGTCCTGACGGCAACAAACCATCGCAAGATTCTGGACTACATCAGTCAGAACTTCACATTCCGCAACCTCGGCATATACATCTGCCTTACTACCGGGCTTCGCATCGGCGAGGTATGCGGATTGAAATGGAGCGACCTCGACGTAGAACGCTCCATGCTGACGGTGCAACGCACGGTGGAGAGAATATACATCCTTGAAGATGACGGCACCAAACACACTCAGATTGTGGTCAACACTCCAAAGACCGCCAACTCTGCCCGCGAAATACCACTCAATAAGCCCCTGATGACGATGATACGCCCATTGAAGAAGGTGGTCAACGGCGACTACTACGTCATAAGCAACGAGCCTCAGCCCATTGAGCCGCGTACATACCGCAACTACTACATGAAGCTGATGAAACGGCTCGGCATACCTCCGTTGAAATTCCACGGGCTGCGCCACAGCTTCGCCACACGCTGCATCGAAAGCAACTGCGACTACAAGACCGTCAGCGTCATTCTCGGTCATGCCGACATCTCCACAACCCTTAACCTCTACGTTCACCCCGGGGCAGAGCAAAAGAAAAAGTGCATCGACAAAATGCTCCGCTCACTCTGACCCGGAGGAACATCCCTCTACTATAGTTTGGTTTGGTTCGGGCTGTATATATGCCCGAACCAAACCTGTATATGGAGGCTGAGCAAAGGAAAAAAAGTAATGACTGATGAGAAAATAGAAGATACGCTTGGCGCAGAGCTGTGAGGGCGCCGAAAAGTTAACGTCGTTTCTTTTTTGCCTCGCTGATTCCGTTAAGAATACATAAAAAAACACCCAACTTTGCGATTTTGGGTGAAAAATTGGGTGTTGTTTTGTAATTTTCTGATATTTAGTATTTTTTTTGCAGAGGAGCGAACCTTGGGTTCCGATTTTTGGGAAGAAAGGATTTCCTGATCCTAGGTTTTTTACAGTAGTGGAAAATTCTTCCGGGATGTTCCTACTCAGTGAATGAACCAGAGGGATTCATTTCCTGAGCACTCGGAAAATGAAAAAACATTTTGTTATTTGGCCTTTTTTCCTGCGAAGCCTCATAATTCGAACACCGGGTTTTCCACGGCATTTTTTACCGTAATGAGAAATTGCACGGCCTGCTTGCCGTCCACCAGGCGGTGGTCGTAGGAAAGGGCCAGGTACATCATGGGCCGGACGACGATTTGACCGTCCCGGACCACGGGGCGTTACTGAATGGCGTGCATGCCCAGAATGCCGCTTTGGGGAGGGTTCAGAATCGGGGTGGAAAGAAGCGATCCATACGTGCCGCCGTTGGAAATGGTAAAGCATCCGCCTTGCAGGTCCTGCATGGACAGGTTTCCGCTACGTGCTTTTTCCGTCAGGACGGCGAGTTCCTGTTCCAGCTCCGGAAACGTTTTCCGGTCACAGTCCCGCAGCACGGGGACGACGAGACCCTTGTCCGTGCCAATGGCTACAGAGATGTCATAGTACAGGTTTTCCACGATGTCCGCGCCGTCAATTCTGGCGTTGACCTGGGGCACTTCCTGCAAGGCCTTGACTACTGCCTTGATAAAGAAGCTCATGAAACCAAGCTTGGTTCCGTGCCGTTCCCGGAATTCTGCATGGAATTGTTTGCGGAGTTCCATCACGGAGGACATGTCGCATTCGTTGAACGTGGTGAGGATGGCCGCCTGGTGCTGGGCCTCCACCAGCCGGGCCGCGATGGTGCGGCGCAGCGGACTCATGGGTTTTCTGATGAAGCGCAGAGCAATTTCCTTTTCTACCTCCCTGTCCTCTCCGGCAGGAACCTGTTCCGGGAGGGGGACTTTCCCGTGTGGCTTTTGTCCCGGAAATTCCGCAGCTGGGGCGGAAGGCGCGGAAACGGGGGACTTCCGTGTTTCCGGCGAGGTCGTTTTTTTCGGCTCAAGCGGTATGAGCAGAGTTTCCCTTTCCGGTGCGGCTGCGGTTCTGTCAGCGGAAGAAATGCGGCCAAGAACTGCGCCGATAAGGGCTTCTTCCCCTTCCGGAACGAGGATTTCCAGTACGCCGCTTTCTTCCGCCTCCAGATCCGTGGAAACCTTGTCCGTTTCCAGCGTCACCAGCGTATCGCCTTTGGCTACCGGATCGCCGGCGTTCTTGTGCCACGCGGCTACGGTGGCGGAGGTGACGGATTCTCCAAAGTTGGGAGTCAGGATGTCGCTCATGGGAGGAAGATGGGTTCAGGATTGCGTCCGCGGCCCGAAGGCAGCGGCGAGAAGTCTTTTTTGCGCGGCGGCGTGCAGGGCCTTGGCTCCTTCCGCAGGGCAGGCCATGGGCGGCCGTCCCGCATAGCGGAAGGAGGTGGCGAAGAGGTGCCCCAGCCTGTTCCGCAGGTGGCCCCAGGCCCCCATGTTGGAGGGTTCCTCCTGGCACCAGACGAAGTCGCGCACTTTCTGGTAGGGTGCCAGCAGGAAGGTGAGCTGTTCCCGGGCCAGAGGATAGATTTGTTCCAGACGGATGATTACCGTGTCTGCAATATTCCGTTCCTTCCGGCAGGCGGCCAGGTCATAATAAACTTTCCCGGTGCAGAAGACGGCGCGCGTCACCTGATCCGGCGCGGGAGCGTCCGGGTCCGGCAGTACTTCGCGGAAACGGGAGGGGGCCAGAAATTCCCGGTGCGGGGAGACGGCATCCGGACGGGAGAGCAGGCTTTTGGGCGTAAAGACGATCAGGGGCTTGTGCAGATTTCGGTGCACCTGGCGGCGCAGGGCGTGGAAGTATTGGGCCGGGGTGGTGGGGTTGATGACCTGCATGTTGTCGTCCGCGCAAAGCTGGAGATAGCGTTCCATGCGGGCGCTGGAGTGTTCCGAACCCGCCCCTTCATAGCCGTGGGGCAGCAGCAGCACCATGCGGTTTTTCTGGCGCCATTTGGCCTCCGCGGCCGCAATGAACTGGTCCACAATAACCTGTGCTCCGTTGGCGAAGTCCCCGAACTGGGCCTCCCACATGACCAGAGCGTCCGGGCTTTCCAGCGCATAGCCGTATTCAAAGCCCAGCACGGAGGCTTCCGACAGGGAGGAGTTGTAAATGCGGAACGCGGTAGTGCCGTGGTTCAGCTTTTCCAGAGGAGTGTACAGGGAGCCGTCATTGAAGTCATGCAGGACGGCGTGCCGCTGGGAGAAGGTGCCGCGCTGACAGTCCTGGCCGGACAGGCGCACGGTGTGGTTTTCCGCGAGCAGGCTGCCCCAGGCCAGGGATTCCGCCATGGCCCAGTCCAGCGGTCCGCCTTCCCGGAAGGCCTCCCTGCGGCGAGCCAGGAAGCGTTTTTCCAGCGTGGGGTGGAGCGTGAAGCCGTCCGGCAGTTCCGTAAGGATATTTCCGATGCGCTGGAACAACTCCGGGCTGATTCCCGTCCGTATGCTGGTACGCGGGATGGGCGTTTCATCCGCATCCTGCGCGGTGGCGGGCAGGAGGTAGTCCACGGGATTTTCCTTCATTTGCAGGTAGGCCTGTTCCATGCCTTCCCAAAGGTCTTTCCGGATGTCCCGCTCCTGCTGTTCCGTCAATTCCCCGCGTTCCCTGAGCGCCGTTCCGTACAGGGCTGCGGCGGTGGGACGCGCCTCAATCCGCTTGGTCTGCATGGGTGCGGTAAAGGCGGCCTGATCCGTTTCATTGTGGCCCAGACGGCGGTAACAGTACATGTCCAGAATGATGTCCCTTCCGAATTTCTGGCGGAACTGGAGCGCGAAGTCCGCCGCCCATACCAGGTCTTCCGGGCTTTCTCCGTTGATATGCAGGATGGGGGACTGGAGCATCTGGGCCACGTCCGTGGCGTAGCGGGAGGAGCGGGCTTCGTCCGGGCCGGTGGTGAAGCCGATCTGGTTGTTGATGACGAGATGCACGGTGCCGCCCGTGCGGTAGCCTTTCAGCAGGGAAAGATTGAGCACTTCCGCCACGATTCCCTGCCCAGAGAAAGCGGCGTCTCCGTGCAGGACGAGCGGCAGCACATGCTTGCGTTCCGCGTCTTGCAGGTTGTGCTGCATGGCCCTGGCTCTGCCTTCCACCACGGGATACACGGCTTCCAGATGGCTGGGGTTGGAGGAGAGGCGGATGTGGAGGTCATGCCCGTCCACGTGGCGCGTGGCGGCGTAGCCGAGGTGGTATTTGACGTCGCTCCTGCCGATGGGGGATTCCGGAAGGTAGTCCGGCGTGAATTCGTGGAAGATGGTTTTCAGCGGTTTGTGGAGGATGTTGGCGAGCACATTCAGCCTTCCGCGGTGGGCCATGCCCATTTCAATGTGGGAGACTCCGGCGGCGGGACAGCGCTTGATCATGGCGTCCAGCAGGACGATGGCTCCTTCCCCTCCTTCCAGGGAGAAGCGTTTTTCCCCCATGAAGCGCTTGCCCAGGAATTCCTCAAACAGTTCCGCCCTGCAGAGATGGAAGAAGGCTTCTCTCCGGACTTTCGGGCCATAATCCACGCCGTTTGCCCGGAGCTGGATTTTTTCTTCAATCCAGGAGCGGATTTCCAGATTGTCTATGTGGTGGTATTCAAAGCCGATGGCTCCACAATAGATTTTTTGCAGCCGATTGATGATTTCACGGAGCGTGAGTGTCCCTCCGTCCATGAAGGTGCCGATGTTGACGGGCTGGTCCAGATCCTCTTCTCGGAATCCCATATCCTCCGGGGTGACGGGGAATCGGGGCCGGTCCGACGGCTCCAGCGGATTGAAGCGGGCGCATTGGTGTCCCATGACCCGGTAGGCCCGGATGAGCTGGCTGATGCGCCCGCGGCCTTCCGCGCTTTCCGGAGGAACGGTGTAAAGGGACGTGTCCGCATCGGTCCCTGTGTTTTCTTTTTTCCCGGGGGCTTCTCCGCTCCCCAGTTCGTAGCCCTCGAACCAGGCCGCCCAGAGAGGATCTACGGACAGGGGATCGTTTTTCCATGATTGATGGAGTGCCGTAATTTCCTCCGGAGGGATTTTGGAGAAGATGGAGGCATTCATGCGGCAGAGCGGATGGTACGGGGCGTTTTCAGTTCTCTGATCGCTATTTTTGTCCGCAGGGCGTCAATAACTGTGTTCGTTGAGCTGAACTTTTCCACGGAAGACCCAGTAGATGGCGGCGGAATAAGCCAGAACGAGCGGCACGCCCATGATGGCTATGTATGTCATCACGACCAGGCTTTCCCGCGTGGATGAGCCGTTGACGAGCGTCAGGGAGTGTTCCGGGTTGGGCATGGAGTAAAGCAGGTTGGGGAACATCGCTGTCCCGAAGAGAGCCATCATGCAGCCCATGGTGGAGCAGGAGGCGACGAAGGCCCAGCCCGGACGGTTCCTGTGGATGAAGAGCCAGATGGACGCGATGGAAATGACCGCCAGGGCGGCGATGCCGTAAATCCAGGGGGAACGTTCCAGGGCCGCCGCTACGTGCGGAACATACAGCAGGGTGGCAGCCCCGTGCAGGATGATCAGGACAGTGAAGATGATGACGCAGGGTCTGAGCAGTTTCCTGATTTGTTCCTGAAGGCTGCCCTGGGTTTTCATCAGCAGGTAGATTCCCCCGTGCATGGAGAACAGGGCGACCGTCGTCAGCCCCAGAAGAACGGAATAAGGATTCAGCAGGCTGAGGAATGTTCCGGTGAAGTTTCCCTGCTCATCCAGAGGAATGCCTTTGGTAACGTTCCCCATGGCTACGCCGATGAGCAGGGCCGCCAGAAGGCTGCTGATGGAGAAGGTGGTATCCCATCCCCTGCGCCACCATTTCATGGGCTGCTTGCTTCTGAATTCAATGGACACGGCGCGGAAGATAAGGGTAAGGAGCAAGAGCATGAAGGCCAGGTAAAACCCGGAGAAGACGGAGGCGTACACGTACGGAAAGGCGGCGAAAAGGGCGCCTCCTCCCGTGATGAGCCAGACTTCGTTTCCGTCCCATACGGGGCCCACGGCATTTAGTGTGAGTCTTCTGTTTTCATCGCCCTTGATGAAAAGCTGAAGGGCGCCGGTTCCCAGGTCAAAACCGTCCAGAATGGCGTATCCGGAGAAAAGCACGCCGACGAGGATGAACCAGATGATTTGCAGGTCTGCGAGAGTGAGATTGTCCAACATGGTTTTAAAAGAGGGGTGAAGATTAGTCTTTGACAAAAGGAACCTGGAGTTTGCCTTCCCCGGCGCCGTCGTCTTCGTCAGTTTCCTGATCCGGACCTTTGCGGATTTTATGGGTGATTTGATAGAGGAAGAGGGCCAGCAACAGGGCATAAATGATAAAGAACATACCCAGGGAGGAAAGGGCTTCCGCCGCGGTGAGGGTGGGGGATACGGCGTGTTCCGTTCTCAGGATGCCGTACACAATCCATGGCTGGCGCCCCAGTTCCGCTACGGCCCAGCCCGCCTGGTTGGCTATTTGCGGGCCCAGTACGGAGAAAACGAAGCACCAGAGCAGCCAGCGCTTCTGGAAGAGCCAGCCCTTTTTCCAGCCCCACAGGCCCACCAGAAACAGGGCCGCCAGGGCGCAGCCGATCAGGATCATGAGATGGAAGGAGTAAAAGACGGGCAGGATGGGAGGGCGTTCGTCCTGCGGGATGCCGTTCATGCCGGTGATGGCCGTGTCCAGGTCATGATGGGTCAGGAGGGTGAGCAAGTATGGGATGGAGATGCCCGTCACTTCATGGGTGGACGGGTTCATCCAGCCGATGAGATGGAGAGCCTGGGGAGCGCCGGATTCCATGACGCCTTCCATGGCTGCGAATTTGGCGGGTTGATGGATGGAGACTTCTCGTGCGCTGGAATCTCCCGTGATGCCCATGCCGGCCACGCCGATGAGGCCGATGACCAATGCCACCTTAAAACTTTTTTCTGACCCTCCGGTGAAGCGTTTTTTCAAAATATACCAGGCGGAGACGCTGAGGACGAGCGTGGCTCCCGCCAGCCAGCAGCCGGAGAGCGCGTGCGTCAGGCGGTCCACGGTGGATGGATTGAAAACAACGTCATAGAAGCTGGTGATATGGGCCTGGATTTTTCCGTTTACTTCCACCAGCTTGTATCCGGCGGGCGTCTGCATCCAGGAGTTGGCAACAATGATCCAGATGGCACTGAAATGGGCGCCGAGAGCGACCATGCAGGAGGAAAGAAAGTGCATTTTGGGACCCACCTTGTCCCAGCCGAAAAGCAGGATGGCCAGAAAGCCTGATTCCAGGAAGAAGGCGAAAATGCCTTCTGCCGCCAGAGGACTGCCGAAGATGTCGCCTACGCAGCGGGAATAATCCGCCCAGTTGGTGCCGAACTGGAATTCCATCACGATGCCGGAGGCTACGCCAAGGGCAAAGATAATGCCGAAGATTCTGGTCCAGAATTTGGCCTGCTTGTGGTAGAGGTCATTTTTCGTTTTCAGCCAGAGGCCTTCCAGGGCGACCAGAACCACCCCCAGGCCGATGGTCATCGGCGGGAAGATGTAGTGGAACATGATCGTAATGGCGAATTGGAGACGGGATAATAAGACCGGATCGTCCATGATTGATTGGGGATGAGTGGATGTTTATGGAACAGGAGGACGGCAGCCAAATACCGATACCTTCATACTTTATACATCCCGAGAGAGCCTTTGTTCAATTATTTTCCTTTTCCGCGAATAACTTTTTTAGATTGTGTCTAAAAAAGAACGGATTAACATTGAATGAACACGTCCATTCCTTCTTCCGCCAGAGCAAAAAGCGCCAGCATATCCCTGGGGGAAAGGCGTATGCAGCCATGGGAAGCCAGGGTGCCCAGCAGTTCCGTATCGTTGGTGCCGTGGATGTAAATATAACGGCTCCGGGTATTGGCGTTGTGCGGTTCCAGTCCGTCCAGCCACAGAATGCGGGTCAGGATGAAGTCGGAATGTTCATCCATACTTTTCGGGATGGCGGCGGGATAGCGGCCTGCCGGAAGGCGTGAGATGAAAATAGTATCCTCCGGTTCTCCGTCTCCGATTTTTTTGCAGATGCGGAGATGTCCTGTGGGGGTTTTCCCGGAACCTTCTTCATAGCCTGCACCCGCTTTCCCGCTGGAGACGGGGCAGCGGAGCAGGATTTTTCCGGATTTTTCCAGCATCAGTTCCTGGCAGGACAGATTAATGCGTATGGAAGAGGGAGCCATGACAGGGAGGAAGGAGTCAAAGAGGAGTTACTCCTGTTGTTCCATCCGGGCGATGATGGCCTGAATGGCGGTGGTCAGTTGCTGCGCTACTTTGTTGTAGGCTGCCTGTCCGCAGCCGATGGGATCGGCGATGCCGCGGTTGCCTGTGTAGCAGGTGACCAGCCTGACTTTATCCGCATATTCGGGGAAATTGGCAAGCAGGGCGGCCAGGTGGCTCTCCGTCATGGCATAGACATCTGTGGCGTTTTTCATCAGTTCATCCGTAACAGGACGGCTTTCATGGCTGGAGAGGTTGACGCCATGTTCCCGGAGGAGGACGTGAAGCGTTTCCGGGCTGGCCTCCTGACCGGGCCATGCGGCAGTTCCTGCGGAACCGGCCTGCCATTCCGGATGGCGCGAGGAAAGTTTCCGGAACAGGCCTTCCGCCATGGGGCTGCGGCAGGTGTTGCCGGTGCAGATGAAGAGGATATGCTTACACTGTGTCATGAGTCGGGGCGTTCTCTTTTGGAATGATGGGGGATAGGTACTTCGTTGGGTTCCTGGTACAGGTTGTCCTGGGGCAGCACATGGCCGGCGCCGCTGCCTGCCGACGATGGAGCGCCGTCGTCTTCCTCGTCTTCATCCTCAGCATCGCGGGAGGGGGGGGAGAGCTGGGGGAACAGGCTGCACGCCAAGGCTACGCACAGTATCGCCGTTACGGGAGTCATGACCGGGAACCATAGATCATGAGCGGAAAAGAGATACCATGCGATGAAGGGAACGAACAGGATACAGAGACTCCAGGTGATGAAGCGCCCTCTGCGTTGAAAACGCAAAGCCCATACTGACAGAAGCAGGACATCCAGAACGATGATCCACTGTACCCAGGCGGGGGCTACGGGTATCAGAATGGCAGGGGCAGGGGCAAGCGCTCCCATGATGCTGCGGACAGTCTGCGCCGCCAGAAGGGATTGCGCGTCCGGCGTGTCGGAAAGGGCAGAGGGTTCGGAAACGAGTACCGCGTCCGCAGAGGAAAGCAGTTTTCTGACGGCAGTGGTATCCGGCGGACGCAGGCCGGACATGACGGGGACGATCACTTCCTTGGTGTCCAGAATGGTGGGGCTGCTGTTTGCCGCCAGGGGGATGCGGCCGTGTTTATCTAATGGAATGGAGCGTTTGCCGCCCAGAAAAAGAGTGTCCCCCGGAATGATTCTGACATCGTCGGGTTTCAGATCCAGCGCATTCAGAGCGGCGACCAGGGGAAGAGTGGGAATGATATCCCCCCCCCAGCGGATGAACAGAGGTGGGGAGACCCTGTTTTCCGGAGAAGGAGAAAACAGATCGTTATTTTCCACAATGGTTCCCAGGGAGGAGGCTGACGCGGTTATTTGCGGAGGTTCCCCTACGAACCTGTCCGCGCGCGGGAACTGGTCCGTCTTTCCTGCGATATTGGGGGCGGGAATAACCAGGTCTTTCCAATCCGGCGGGAGGGGGGCATGGCGGGAGGACTCGCTCATCTGCCGTCCCAGAGCCTTGTGGCGGAAGCGGTCCAGTTCATATCCCACGGCGGCTTTGACGATGTTGTCCGGCTTTTCTTCCCAGGTCATGGGGGACATCACGTAAACATTCCTGGCTCCCTGTTCATACAGGTGCCGGAACAGCACCGTGTAATCCATGGGATTGGGAGGATAGGAAGCAAAACTGTTCAGTGATGATTCCCGGTGCAGGGAAACCACGGGGAGCTGGGATGTCTGCCCTTTGTTGAAATAATCGTAGGGCTGGAGGACGATGCTGCTTTCCGTGTTCAGTCCTTCGGGGCGAATGGTTTGGTATTTCCCTGCCAGCAAACGTTCCGCCGCCTGTTCATAACAGAAAATGGTAGGAGAAAGAAGCGCATACCCCAGAATCCAGCCCAGCCCCAGGGAAATCTGGAACAGGGACAGGACAAGCAGGAATTTGGGGGGAAGCTTCATCAGAAGGGCTGGGAAAAATCACGCTAGCATAGCAGCCAGCGGTTCTGCAAGCGTGGAGCCTGGCAGAAGCCTCCGCAGGTGTCCCAGCCCGGCGGGAATCTGATCCAGATACCAGGTTTTCCCCTGGTTGTGGCCGATATTGGCGTAAGCGCCCAGCATCTGCATAATCCGCTGGAGGGCGCAGGCGCGGAAAATGTGGTGATCTATGGAGTGAGCGGAGATATTTTCCCACTCCCTGAGCAATTCATCCGTTTGTTCCGGTTCCAGACGGGCGTAGCCGTCATAGACCAGGGAAGCCAGATCATATTCCGGACGTCCGCCGCGCATGCCTTGAAAATCAATCAGCCAGGTTTTTCCCGCGTGGATATGCACGTTCTGGGACTGGCTGTCCCGGTGGACGGGGCATTCCGGAAGGGCTGCCAGAAACTGCGCCTGCTCTTTCAGGGCGGGATGGTTCAGGAAAGAAGCCGTTTCCAGCCCCAGATGGGCACCCAGGAAATGTTCGGCGAAATAGGACTGTTCCCAGAGGTACAGAGCCTCGTCAAAAGCGGGCTGGAGGGGAAAATTCTCCGGAAACGGGCAGGAGTGAAGCAGATGGAGTTGTTCCATAGCCCGGATGTAACGCAGGCGCAGGGAAGACCAGGGTTCTTTCCGGAAAGCCAGCAGGTTGGCGTCTCCCAGGTCTTCCACCAGGGCGGCTCCGCAGCCGGGGCCAAGAGGTTCGTAATCGTAAATTTCCGGAACGTTGACACCGTGGGCGTGCAGATGCCGGGCTGCGGGAATGAAGGAATCATTGTCCGAACGGTCATTTCCCCACTGGATGCCGATGCATGTGCGGCCGTCAACATGGATGCGGACGATCGTACGGCCGGAGGCTCCCAAAACCAGGGGGCGGAAATCTTCCTGACGCGGAATAATGTGAAAACTCCGGTGAACCAGACGGGACAATTCTTTCATGAAAAGGAGGCGTGGAGGCGGTAAGAGCCTTGCGGAAAGAATGGCGGATGAAGGATGACAGTGTCCTTCATCCGCCGAAAATGGGGAAAGGCAGGCAATCAGGCGGGGAACTGGCGGTTTTCCCCATAGCCGTAATGCTCTACGACGTAATCCACATCCTTGTCTCCGCGGCCGGAGCAGTTTACCAGAATGGCGCCGCCTCTGTTTTCCCGGGCCCACTTCATGGCATACGCGATAGCGTGGGAGCTTTCCAGGGCGGGAATAATCCCTTCGTAACGGGAAAGTTTGAAGAAGGCGTCCACGGCTTCCTCGTCTGTGGCGGTGACATAGTTAACGCGGCCGATGTCGTGCAGATAGGCATGCTCCGGCCCTACGGAAGGATAATCCAGACCGCTGGCTACGGAATGGACCGGTCCCGGATTGCCGTCTTCATACTGAAGCATGATGCTCTCAAACCCGTGCAGTACTCCCTTGCTTCCATAGGAGATGGAGGCGGAATGATCCCCAAGCCTGGGGCCTTTGCCGAGGGGTTCTACGCCATAAATATCCAGCGGATCTCCCAGGAAGGCGGTAAACATGCCCATGGAATTGCTGCCGCCGCCCACGCAGGCGCAGACAGCGTCCGGCAGAAGCCCCGTCATTTCCAGGAATTGTTCCCGGGCTTCCACGCCGATGCACATTTGAAAATCACGCACCATTTGAGGGAAGGGGTGGGGGCCAACCACGGAACCGATGCAGTAAATGGAATCCTGGTAACTGTTCAGGTAAGATTCAAAAGCGGAATCCACGGCTTCCTTCAGGCTTTGGAGGCCGTGCGTGACAGGCACCACCTTGGCGCCCAGAATTTTCATGCGGGTGACGTTCGGAGCCTGTTTGGCGATATCTACCGCACCCATGTGGATTTCACATTCCAGGCCGAAGAAGGCGGCGGCCGTAGCCAGCGCCACGCCATGCTGGCCGGCGCCCGTCTCCGCGATAATGCGCTTCTTGCCCATGTATTTGGCCAGGAGGCCTTCCCCCATGCAATGGTTAAGCTTGTGGGCGCCTGTATGGTTCAGGTCTTCTCTCTTCAGGTAAATTTGAGCGGTGCCCAGATGGCGGGAAAGGCGCTCGCAGTGGTAAACCGGGGTGGGGCGCCCCTGAAACTGTTTGCGGATGCGCCGCAGTTCATTAATGAACTGGGCGGAGTGGGCTATCGTCTGGTAGGCTTCCGTAATTTCTTCAAAGGCGGGAACCAGCTCGTCCGGCAGGTAAACGCCGCCGTATTCGCCAAAGCGGCCCTGGGCGTCTGGAAAATTGCGTAAATAGGTATGGAGATCCATGGTCTGTTGCATTCGTGACGGCCAGTATTTAACACGATGCCACAGTTCAGGCAAAAACAATCTCCCCGGAAGCCTTTTAAAAAAGAAAGGAAAAGAAAAAGGCTTTTCCCGGAACAGAGGAACGGTTTTTCCGTAAGGGCAGGGAAAGGAAACAATCGGAAATCAGGCCAAACGGCGCTTTCTGATGGATTTTCCGGTATCGGCAAGCGTCTGGCGTGCGTCCGGATCCGCTCCAGCCATCAGGGCTGCCAGATCCCGAACGATATTTTGGCGCATGCGTCCCACCAGGTCGCGCCCTTCCTGAGTGATGGCGACCATGATTTTGCGGCGGTCTTTGGCCGCGCTCATGCGTTTCAGGTAGCCCATTTCCTGTAATTTATCCACCATCCCGGTAGCGGCCGCGGTAGAATGCCCCATTTTCAGGGCAATGCTGGACATGCTCAGAAAATCTTCGCTGGCCAGATAAGTCAGCAGGAAAAACTGGGGGTAGGAAACCTTGCCCTCATTCAATTCTGAAGAAAGATTCAGAATGCAGGAACGTTGCGTGAACAGGATGAAATCCGCCAGCTTGTTTGCTTCTTCAGAAATGGAGCTCATGATTGTTGTGAATGTATGGGAGGATTGATAGCGATACCCGCTCGGAGACTCGCCGGCGGTTCGGCCAACCTACCGCCGCGTCCTTCTGCGGGCAAGTCAAAAATATAAATTTTTATTAAAATTTTACATTTGCGGATAATAAGCATTTTGATGGTATTTGGAATACAATATGTTGATTGTTAATAGAATGGATATATTCTGAATATAGAATGTGAATAACATGTTGAAAATAGATGTAAACTATTGAAAAACGGTAGTTTTTTACAAAACTTCCGGGAATCCGGAGCAAATCTGGCATAAAGAGGCGTTGCAGCATGACAAGCCTGGATTGGAGAGAGCTCTTGTGCAGAGGATTTTCATGGGAAATAAAGGCTTGCCGGACGAAAATTTTATACAGCAGGAAGCAATATTTTCCTGTCCTTGAGGCAGGCTTGGAACCTCTGCGTGCCTGCCGGAAGATTAGGAAAGGAAGTTTGCCGTCGAAACCTTTCTTTCAGGGCTCCTTCCTGCCGCAGGAGGGACTTTGCGGTGATATTGACCTATGGACGCGCGTTGGCGCGTAAAGGCAGGATAAAACCTTTTTAAACGGTCTTGAAGAGGGAGATACCCTGCCGCGCTGATGGAGCAAGCGCTGTCACGGGGCCGGCTTGAGTGTTATGCTCCGCTTTTGAGAGAGAAAAAATTGCTTCTTCCCCAAAAGTCAAAGGCAGGCGGAAGTAATAGGGGAAGTGTTCAGGGAGACGAAAAAAGATTACCGGGTTTCTAAGAGATTACCTGAAAGGCTCCTATTATCTGGAACGGCCTATTTTTGAAAACGGAGCAGTAGAAATGAAAGGTCCGGGCACATCACCCGCACTCGTTAATGCACTATTACAAGGACGCAGCATTTTCTACCGGAACGGTGCGTAAAAGGCCAGTTACGCCGTCCATGCTCATATTCTGGACATTCCTCACGATTCCGCACAACGGAAAATTGTGTGATCCGCTGGTCTATTTCCTGAAAAAAGAAAGACGGCGTTGCTTGCCGTTTTTCAGCCCGGCAATACAACAACGCCAGCTGCTTGCATCATTGCAGGCAGAAAATCATGGAATAAAGCATTATTACCGGCAACATCATTGCATGCCGCCAATCTTATGCCTGTATCCGCAAGGTATTTTATTCCTCCGCCATTCTCCGACAAGTTCTCTCTGGAACTCTTTTTTAGAGAATGGGCGGAGGCGGAGAACAATAGTAATGATTAGTTTGCGGGAGGCGGCGTAAAGGTGCGGGCTGACAGGTCTTTGTCCAGAAGCAGCATTCCCTGGCCTTCTCCCTTGATCATGCGCAATTTGCTGATGATGTCCTTGACGGTTTCTTCCTCTTCCACCTGTTCGGTGACAAACCATTGCAGGAAAATATCCGTGGCGAAATCCCGCTCTTCCTTGGCAAGGTGCACCAGTTCGTTGATGCGGCGCGTGACCTCCTGTTCGTGGGACAGCGTTTCTTCAAAAATTTCAAGAATATTGGACCAGTTCGCATCCGGCGCGTCTATGGAAAGCATTGTAACCTGACCTCCGCGGGAAAGAAGGAAATCATAAAATTTCAGCGCATGAGCGGTTTCTTCCTGATATTGAATGCGCATCCAGTGGGAAAAACCCGTCAAACCGGCATCCTGAAGATAGGCGGACATGGCCAGGTAAAGGTTGGCTGAATACATTTCCCATTTGATTTGCTCATTAAGAGCAGCTGCCATTGTTGTACTGATCATATTGTAAAATCCTGTTGATTTTTCCCACTTCTACAAAACAAAGTCCGCAGAATCAAGATAATCCTGCGGACTGTATGACGGGAAGGGAGATATAAGGGAAGGCGTCAGGCTTTTGCGGAAACCTCCTCCGGAATATTATCTTCAGGGAGTTCTTCCGTCGGAACAGGGGGCAGCCCCTCAGGTTCCGTAATCACGCTGTTTTCTTCAGATGCTTCCTCCTGGGCGGGCATTTCCCCGGAAGGAGAGGCAGCCGTCTGTTTTTCTGGTGCAGCGGAGTCCGTTGCCGGCGCGTCCTGTCCCTTCTCTTCCGGTTTCCGTTTTTCCTTGGGGGTCTTCTTGGGAGAAGTCGCCTGGGCGGAAACGGTTTTTGGGCGGCTGACGGTGTTATTGGAGAAAACCAGGATATAGCCCTGTTCAGACAGCCAGAGCAGGTCACGAACCAAATTCTGCTGTTTTTCCATGGCCTGGGCTACTTCCTCTTCCGTGGCCTTCTCCTGTTCCGGGACGGGGGCCAGCTCTTTAAGCATGACGTCGACGCCTTTGCCGGGATTATTGGCCGCCCAGGTGGCAATGGACATCAGGGAATCTGATAAGACGGTGCCTTCTTCCATGGCCTTGGGGCGCGCCGGGCCGGTGTAATGGTTGCCTTTCCACTTGAAAATAGGCATATGATGCCGGGCTAACCCGTGGCAAAGGTTTGGAATCAGCATGCTGGGATGGCGGCGGGTGGTGCCGGATAATTGGATCAGGTGCGCCCACAGACCGGGGGAGAGGTGGTTTTTCTTCACGGCGCCGTTGACGAACACCTTATCCGTAACGTCATAGCACTCGTCAAAATGGTTGGATTCGAAATCCTGTTCTACCGCGGCAGGGGATTCCAGAAGCGCCTCGGAGGCTCCTTCACGAAGGGGCTTCCAGGCGGTGCGTTTGGAAACGGCTGCCTGCCATGCCTGGACAGCTTCTTCGCTCTTGTCCGTCACAATCTTGGAACGGAAAGCCTCAAAAGGCATATTGGCAAATTTGGTGCGATGCAGATTCATCAGGGCGGACTGGTAGCCGTGCCAGTTGACGGGGCCTACCAGCTCGTTGTTCAGGGAACATTTGGCAATGGCTTTGAAATCTCCTTTTGGAGCTTCCACTTCCTGTTCTACGGATTCGTAATATTTGGACATCCAGGAGGACTGCCAGAGGTGTTTGACGGCCTCCTGCCGGGAAATAAAGCAGGCGCCGTCTCCATGCTTGCAATGATACAGATCCGGGCCGTTTTCCTGCTTCATGAATACCAGGTCATAACGGTCGTAGGAGCCCATGACAACCTTGGCAAGATCCAGCAGGGAAATGGTGCGGCGGTGTTTCTGTACTTCCTGGTGCAAGGCGGCCAGCCCGGAATCCACGGGGCGCAGCTCCACGCGCAGACCTTCCGTCGGTTCCGCCACGGCGGAGCGGGGCGTCTGATCGCGGCGGTTGCGGAAGGAGCCGCGCGTGCGGTCTTCCCGGTTAAACCTTCTTTCGCCGCTTTGGCCGTCAACGCGACGTTCCCCCCGGGGCTGGCGTCCTTCGCGGTTGTCGCGCCGCGGGCGGCGGTCGCCTCCCTGCCTGTCGCCGAATCTGCGTTCCGTGTAGGATGCAGGCCGTTCCTGACGGGCTCCAGGTCTCGCCCAGGCCGGACCAAATTGAAAGTCGGCCAAGCCGGAAAGATCCGGAATCTGCTGCTTGGGGTCTGTGGAGGGAGTTTCGTCGGTCATCATGTACGGGTTGTTTCAATAGCAACTAAATGAGGGGGATGGCAATCATTTTACGTGCAAACAGACCGAAAATTGTTCAAAATGTCATGAAAGGCATCTGGAAATGCAAATATTTCCGGTGTATCCTTTCAATTCAACTTCTGTCAAATGCTCTATATGGATAAAATACGTCAACGACTTTCCGACCTTGGGTACGCCATTTACGATGCTCCCGCTCCCGTAGGATCCTATGTGCAATGCGTACGCACGGGCAACCTGCTTCACCTCTCCGGCGGCATTTCCGTGAACGGGGACGACAAATACTTTGGCAAAGTAGGTCAGGATCTGACGGTGGAAGAAGGGCAGGCCGCCGCGCGCGCCGCTATGTTGAACCGTCTGGCCGTCATCGTGCAGGCGGTGGGTTCTCTGGAAAAAGTATCCAGAATCGTGGCCGTGAACGGATTTGTGAATGCCGGACCGGATTTTTATGACCATCCCAAGGTGCTGAATGGCGCGTCCGACCTGCTGGTGGAAGCCTTTGGAGAAATTGGCCGCCACAGCCGCACGGCGGTAGGCGTATCCGCCCTGCCGCTCAATGTAGCGGTGGAAATCAGCATGGTGGTGGAGGTCCGTGATTAATATTTAAAAATCGGAAGGGATTCGTGCTTGAATCCCGGCGGCATTCCTGTAGAGTGCCGTCCGGTCAATGCCCTCGTGGCGGAATGGTAGACGCTGCAGACTTAAAATCTGTTGTCCGCAAGGACGTACCGGTTCGAGTCCGGTCGGGGGTACTTCTCTAAATAACAGTAAATTATGTAAATTAAAGGCTCGTTTTTGGCGGGCCTTTTTTGTTTGGCTCCAATCATTATTTGCTGGCTGAAATGGAAACACGGAGTATGAAGTTGTTGGGTATCTTCCGGTCGGGAAAATCAGATGGTTCATGGTTCCCTGGAAAAAAGGGAATGCTGTTGGCGTTGAAAATAGCAGGAGGCATTCTTGCGGCAGCGGTTGTGATGTGCGTTGCTGCGGAATGGTACATTGATTCCGTTTCAAGGGGGAGGATTGTTGAGCATTCCAGAGATGTCCCCGTTCGTGCTCCTGTTCTGGTGTTAGGATGCTCTCCGACATTCATGGGCGCCCCTAACGGATATTTCCATAACAGGATGGATACGGCTTCGGAACTTTGGAAGAACGGAAAGGCAACGGTTTTTATCGTTTCCGGAGATAATAGTTCTCATGCTTACAATGAACCGGAATGGATGAAACAGGCTCTGGTGGAGCGTGGCGTCCCAGAGGAGCGGATTGTATGTGATTTTGCTGGGTTGCGGACTCTGGATTCTGTCGTGAGGATGAAGGAAATTTTTGGTGTTTCGGCGATGATTATTGTTTCTCAGGAGTTTCACAATGAACGCGCCCTGGCAATCGCGGCGCATGAGGGGATGGATGCCTGGGCCGTCAGCGCGCCGGATGTTCCTAACCGCCGTTCCCGTATGAAAAGCTGGTTCAGGGAGCGTGCGGCCCGCGTATGGATGATGCTGGACTTGTGGGTTTGGAGTCGTGAACCTCGTTTTTTGGGTGAACCTGTGGTTTTGCCGGAAATAAAAGAGGAAAAATGAACAACACCTTAGCGGCAGGGCGCATCATAAAATGTCTTTTGATGCGGTACGATCACCCGGAAGGAGAGAGTGCCCGCGCCTTGAATTATTAAATGCTGAATGGCCTGCTCATGTCGGTTACGTGGGATGATTGCCATGAAGGTGGGAAAGGAGCCAGAAGGGCTGAGTGAACAATTCATTATGAAAGACGGCAGGGGGATGGAATGGGAGAGGTTAAGACGGACGATTTTTCAGGGAAGCAACGTACTGCCAGTGAAAAAATGTTGCTGTTTGCAGTCCATGCCGTGTGTCTGGAGGTCATGAACCAGTTCGTGCGCAAAAATACGGTCAGAATTCAGGAGAGAGGCGGGGCTGGCAGTGGAGGCCGTGCGCTTTATTGTCCTCCATAGAAAAAACAGGCGCAATCCTTCCCCTTATCTTATGCGTATGGGCGGGCAACGGTTGAAAAAAGGATGGTTGGAAAACATCAGAAAGCTGATGGTCTGGTTGGGATAAGCTTGTCTCCATGTCTTTGGAAAAAACACGCCTGAACAGTTCTGTTGCGCTTTGAGGCGGCTGATAGCCTCCTGTTGGAATTCCTTGTTTGATTAAAAAGGAGAAAAAATACGGTGAAAATCATTGACTCTTTCCGGGGAAGTGCTATGCAGGCTGTAGCGGCTTGTGAGCAACAGGCCGTTTTATTCCGGCTGTCATGTTCCCTTCTTCTAGCGGTCAGGAAGGCCGTCTCTCCAACGGCAAAGGCTCGGTTCAACTCCGGCAGGGAATGCCAGCGGCAGGCATGTTTTTTTGTTTTTCCGTGAAGAGACGGCAAATTGCATCAGAAGAAGCAAGGCGCTGGGTTATGATGGGAACACGCTTTCAATGACTTTCCCCGTCCATTCCGGTAGTGGCTTTCCTCCGAATAAATGAAGAATCATGGGAGCGGTATTGGTGGTGTTGTTCGGTTCGGTGATCAGGAAATTCCTCTTAATGCCCGGGCCTGAAATTCCCCATGGAACTATCATTTCCGCAGCGCTCGTACCCCCGTGGCCTTTTCCGATTCCCCCATGATCCGTCAAAAATAAAAAATGCGTATCGTTGAATAAATCTTCCTGCCTCAATTTCTGAAAAAAGATTCCAATTTGCTGATCCGCCTCTTCAATAGATTGAAGATATTCATTGGACATCCATCCGTACTTGTGCCCCGCATTATCTGTATGAACGGAATAGAGGAAAACCACAGTCGGGATGTGGCGGTGTTTCATGATGAATTGAAAAGCCTGGTTGTAATTGGGGATATAGGCATCGTCTTTCAGATACTTGATTTCATCCAGATATTTTTCGTTGAACGGATAGGCGAGGGGTTTCCAATTATAATAAAAAGCTGTTTTACAGGAAGGCTGGCATTGTTTCAGGGCCTGAAATACGGAGGGATAATATCCGTCTTCGTCTTTCCGTACGGCGGGGTAGGAGGAATTCGCCAGCGTCCAGTTATTATTGAAGACACCGTGCTGTTCCGGGCCGCTGCCGGTTAAGTGACTGGTTCAGTTCGGCAAAGTGACGGAGGGCATCACAACCCTCGTATCCAGAGAGAAAGCTCCCTGTGACATCATTCCTTTTAAGGAGGGAGCATGCGCCTTTTGAAAACCTTCCAGACAAATCCCGTCCAGGGAAATCATGATCACTCTTTTGGCGGAATTGTCGGGAGTAATATCCGGTACGGAATTTTTAGGAATGCCGGAACCATATTGTGTGGCGGAAAGGGCTGTATCGCCCGTCGCCATTCCTGCCGCCGCCAGACCTAATTGATTCAGGAAATTCCTGCGGGTTGTTTGATGAGAAGAGTTTTCCATATAAAATACATACTGTCGGCTTGGAATATTTTTATCAACTCTTGCCAGCATGCCGGACAGGAGCGTGGTCTCAATCTGGACGTTTTACACAGGATGACATTTTCCGTGAGCGGGAGCAGATTTTCAGGGAAGTGGTGTTATGTGCCGCCGTTATTGAAATCAACCGATTAGCGTAATCATACCATGAGAGAGATACAAATACAGTTTTCCAAGCCCGGCAACTGGCGGGAATTCACGCTGACAGCCATCTACCAGGATTCGGATGGATATACCCGTATAGACCGCTATAAACAGAATGACATACCGGCCAACCAGGCCCCGGCTTTAGGCGCGGCTGTAGCCGTCATTGAGGACATGGAAGAGGACTGGCAAGCTGTCCAGGTATGGGCAAGGCTGGGAAATACCTCTGTGCTGAATCATTCCGCAGGAGATGATGAGGCCGTTGAGTTTGGTGAAGCCGTTCTGCTGACGATTGAGGCTGTCAATAGCCTTGGAGGCCGCCGTATTTTTACCCCTGTTAATTATGCACAGTTCATACTGGTGGATTTTGCCTCCATATCATTCTTCAAGTATTTTACCATCAGAAAATAATAAGGATATCAGCAAATAAGGTAGGACTGACTGCATGATGGCGGCTGGCTGGGGGATATGTGATGCAGCGGCTTTAGAGCATGGCAATGTAAGAGGGGGTGAATAGATGAAATAGCTTGTTCCTTATCAAGGATGCTTCCTCCACATCCTTTTCCGCCTACTGCCTGGGAGAAAGGAGTATTCCTGCGTACAAATTACAGTACATTGTTTCCAAAAGCCGTTATCATGTACTGCGGCTCTATAAAAACAACAATCGCAAGCGTTCTTTTTCAAACGCTTGCGGTTGTTTTGAAATGGTGGAGGCGACGGGAGTCGAACCCGTGTCCTGAAGGCCATTGATGACGGCATCTCCATGTTCAGACGCATATTGCTGCTTTCGCGGCTGCTTCGCCATGCGTCAACTAGGCAAGCTCGCTAGTTGCCTGTGGAAGTCTCGTGCGTTGCGCGGCAACCCCGCATTGCACCAGCCTGCTGTCTCTTCGTCGTCCCCTCTAGCAGGCGTTGAGGTTCTGACGCGGCTGAACTAATTAAGCAGCCAGAGCAAGGTCGTTAGACTCTGCATTTATTTTTTTAATCGGCTTTTTAGAAGGCCAGCCGATTAACCTTCACATGCAGCCAGCACCGCAGACTTCCAGTCGAAACCATGGCGCCCCCATATGTATTTACCAGTAGAGACAAAAAATCCCGCCGTGATGTTCAGGCAGGAATCATTTTATTTGCTGCTGGCGATGCAAGTGGCACGCCCGTAGGGATTCGAACCCCAAACCTTCTGATCCGTAGTCAGACGCTCTATCCAATTGAGCTACGGGCGCTTTGACTTGCGTCGTTTACCGCGTAAGCGGTGAGAGAAATATAGATTTTTCTTCGGGAAAGTCAAGATGTTTGTAAGATGATTTGAGAAAAAAATTCATTTTTCTCTTTTCGGGAAAATAAATTTTCAGAAAAGGAACCGTTGACTGCGGGATGGAGAAAGAGGGGAAAGTCGTTGCGTCATGGAATGGCCTGTGGCACACTAAATGGAGGAAATGAGCGAGTTCAAGGTGATCAGGTCGCCGATGGAGGCATTGAAGAAGTTCTTCGGCTTTTCCGTCTTGAGAGAGGGCCAGGATCAAGTGGTGGCTTCCATTATGGAAGGCCGCAATGTATTGGTAGTGATGCCCACGGGAGGAGGAAAATCCCTGTGTTACCAGCTTCCTTCCTTGTGCCGGGACGGGGTTTGCCTGGTTGTCAGCCCTCTAATTTCTTTAATGAAAGATCAGGTGGATGCTCTTGCCGCCAGGGGGATTCCCGCCACCATGATTAACAGCTCCCTGAGTTTTTTTGAGCAAAAGGAACGTTTGGACGGAATGAGGAAGGGAGCGTTCAAGCTGGTGTATGTGGCTCCTGAACGTTTTGGTCATGAAGGGTTCATGCATGCTCTGGCGGAGGTGGATGTAAATATGGTGGCTGTGGACGAAGCGCATTGCCTGAGCCAGTGGGGGCACGATTTCCGCCCGGATTATCTGAAGCTGGGAAGAGCTGTTGAGATGCTGGGGCGGCCTCAGGTGGCTGCGCTGACCGCTACGGCCACGCCGCGGGTGCGGGAAGATATTCTGAAACATCTGGGGCTGAATGACCCGGTGACGATTGTGCGCGGGTTTGCGCGGGAAAATCTACATTTCCGCATTACTGCGTGCGATACGCACAAAGACAAGTACAGGAGATTGTATGAATTGGTGAAGCGTCACAAGACGGGCATTATTTATTGCTCCACCCGCAAAAAAGTGGAGCAGGTATATGAGGCTCTTTCCGAGCTTGGATTGAGCGTGACTGCCTACCACGCCGGCATGACGGATGAGCAGAGGGAGGAGGCCCAGAACGCTTTCATGAACCGTCATGCGGATATTGTTATTGCCACAAATGCGTTTGGCATGGGCATTGACCGGGCGGACGTCAGGTTTGTGGCTCATTTTGAAATTCCCGGCAGTGTGGAGGCCTATTATCAGGAGGCCGGACGAGCCGGACGAGACGGGAATGAAGCGTATTGCGAACTTTTGTTCAACCATGCGGATTTGCGGACCCAGGAATTTTTTATTGAAGGAGTCAATCCGGGAATTCCATTGATTGTGGAGCTGTACGAGTTGCTCAGGAAGCATTGCAGTGCGGAAACCCACGATGTCATGTGGTCTCTGGAGGAAATGGCGGAGCGTCTCAAATGCCGTAATGCCATGCAGGTGGGGGCAGCTTTATCCGTGCTTATACGCAATGGAGCGATCAGCCGTCATGACGTTCCGGGACAACGCGTGAAGCTTACCAGAGTAACGGATCCTTCCATAAGCGGTTTGAAAATTCCTCTGGATGGAGACGCTCTGAGGGAAAAGGAAGTGAGGGACCGGGAGAAACTGAAGGCAATGACGGAGTTCGCTTATTCCTCCGGCTGCCGTCAGCAATGGATTTTGAATTATTTCGGGGAGGAAGATGGAGTTCCGTGCGGCCACTGTGATCAGTGCCTGACGCTGGGCGTTGAGGAAGGCCAATCTCTGGGAGAGGAAGAGACCTTGGTGGTGCGGCAGGCGTTGAGCGGGATTGCGCGCGCATCCGTGCGTCTGGCTGATGGTTCATGGCAGGGAAGATGGGGCAAGACGAAGATTATTCAGATGCTCAAAGGGGCGAAAACCCAGGAGTTGTTAAGAACATCCCTGGTCCGGCTGAGTACTTATGGCATCCTTTCCCGATGGAGCGAGGACGATATCCGCCAGTTGTTCCGTGCCATGCAGATGGCGGGATTGACCAGAATGAGCGGAGAGGCGGATCGTCCCCTGATTACCCTGAGTCCGAAAGGCAATGAAGTGATGATGGGGCGCAAGAAGGCATCTTTGGTTTGGCCTTTTGCCCGCCGGGGAAAAATACCCGTATTTATGGAGCAGGCCAGAGTCCGGTCTACGGGAAATTTGGCTGCCCTGGGCGAGTTTGACGAGGATTTGTTTTTGAAGTTGAAGGAACTGAGGAATGAACTGGCTCGGGAGGCCGGGATTCCGGCTTATGCCGTATTTCACAATTCTACGCTGGAAGGTCTGGCCAGGTTGAAACCTACCACCCGCCGTGGCGCTATGAATGTTCACGGCATTGGAGAGCAGAAAGCTGCTCGTTACCTGGATGATTTCCTGGAAGTTATTGCCGAGCATTGCGGGGTTTGAATAGGTCTTTCCTGCTATTTTCCCAATCAGGTGTGCGCCGTTTCCGGAAAATGGCGTTCATGCTATGCTGAATATATTTTTCGGAAAAAAACGGATGTTTATTTCAATAATATATTTATTGATATGGAGTTGTGTATATTTTTTTCTCTTTCAAGGAGATTGTTTTTTTGCCCGAATGGAACAATCAAATGAATAGCTGTCTATCCCAATCCAGTAGAACCGAGAGGATTGCTTGATCGATATTTTTGACTGTATTATTTATGTATTGACTTCATTTTGGGAAGCGTGTAGTTTCTTTTCCACACATTACCCAAGACGGAGCGGTGGCTGAGAGGCTGAAAGCACTCCTTTGCTAAAGGAACGTACTGGCAAAACCGGTACCGAGGGTTCGAATCCCTCCCGCTCCGCCAAAACCTTTCTTTTTTTAAGAGCCTGCATCTCCATGGTGCAGGCTCTTTTTTGCTTGTAAATCAATGGATTAAGTTCTGGTAAAAATGGCGGGTGACAGGATATGACGGGATATGAATTATTGCTTTTTAATGCCATTTATGATGTCATTGGGATATGGCCTTTTTGCGAGAAAGAAAAAAGTCTCCTTATTGGTATGCTTGTTTCAATGTACATGAACCGTCTGGCAGATGGAAACAAGTGTCCAAGTGTACTAAAATCAGAAAAGAACCCATTGCTGGATTGAGCGAGCGAGAGGAAGGGCGGTTGCTTGCTGCTGGCATGGAAGAAGAGAAAATAAAGGAGTTGAGAGAGGTAGGAATGTCCGCTGCTGAAGCACGGAAACTGGCCCAAAAGGTGGCCGATGCGTGGGAGTCTGCTATGAAAAAGTGTTGGACAGTTACTCATATCCGCAGGGTTATGAGTGATTTAACATTTGACGTAGCAGGTGATGATCTGGTTGTTCCTTCTGTTCGTGGCTGGTTTGAAGAGTATATTTCCGGATTGTCCAGAAGGGGGAAAGCTATGGCAACGGTACGAAATTATCGTAATGCGAGGGAGAGGTTTTTTGCTTTTTTAGGAGAGCGGGCAGATTGGCCGATGGATCGTATTACTCCTAAAATGATGAATGATTTTATGATGGATTTAGCTGGAATGTATGCTGTACGTACAGTAAAGAAAGAATTCCAGATTGTTTGTGGCATATTTAATGCTGCTGTACGATTAGGGCTGTTAGACAGGTGTCCGGGACAGGGAGTGGAGCTGCCGAGGGATAAAAAGACGGATTCTGGAAGAATTGCCCGGCGCGGTTTTACGCTGGAAGAGTTGCGGAGAGTGTTGGAGCGATGTGATGAGGAGTGGAGGAGTATGGTGTTGTGTTCTCTTTATCTTGGCGGCCAGAGGTTGGGGGATGTGGCGATGCTGAGGTGGGATGCTGTGGATTGGGAAAAGGGAGTGGTGAAATTGGTGACTCAGAAGACGGGCCGGGAGATGGTGGTGCCGATGGTTCCGGCTTTGGCCGGAGTGTTGCGCGAGCGGCAAACTGTCTGTGGAGAGGATGCCGTGTTTGTTCATCCGTCCCGTGCCGGGATGTATGAGCGGTCAGGGAGCGGCAGGTTGTCAGCGGAGTTTTCCGGGATGTTGTTTGATGCCGGTTTGATTGACCGTGATCCACGATTGGCCGGGAAAAGATACAGGAAATTAACTCCGGCCAGAGACGGAAAGAGAAGGGTGAAGAATGAGCTGTCTTTCCACTCTTTGCGTTATACTGTGGCGACGATGCTGCATGATGCAGGAGTGGTTCCGGCGATGGTGCAGGAGATTGTAGGGCACTCTTCCGCCGCCGTGCATGCCGGGTATATTAAGTTTGGAGCGGAAGCGACGGAGAAGGCGTTGGAGAAGTTGCCGGAGTTGTAAAATTTTTTCTTTATCTGATTTAAATTATAATTATTGTGACGATATGTGTGCAATGCGATTGGTAAGTAAGAAGGAGAATCCTGTTAGTGCGCTTTTGGCTTCTGAAAGTAGAGAACACGCAAAAAGGTTTATAGATATACGGGTATTGTCTACCGAAGGGATAGAGGATGAAATAGATGTTTTGAGAAAATTGGCTAGAGATTATTATGAGGTGTGTGATGAAAATGTAAAACTCAAGAAAAAACTATCCGATGTTAATGATGAATTGAGTAAATTAAATTCTATAAGAGAAAAAGAGATTGAATTGTTAGAAGTTTTAAAGGAGAAATTATATTCTTGTTGGGTGAATTCTAATTGTTTTATTCAAGGGACAATTTTCTTTTTTGCTGTAATTTTAAGTGTCATAGGATTTATATACGATGGTTCTTTTATTGGCCCTTTCGTGTTGTTTTTAATTGGGAGTCTGTTATCTCTTCTGAAGGGGTGGGATAGAAATGAACATTATGATTCAATGATGTATATTTGTTCAAAATTGTTGCTTGATAATAAAGTTGTGGGTAGTAATGGAGATGATAGCCCTTTAACAATGAAAGAGCGTCTTGGTATAGTAATAGTTGCTGTGCTAGTGACAATTTTTTTGAGTTTCATTACTGTGGATTGGTCAGTTATTTTTTAATGGAAGGAGTTTGAGCGCGTGTTTTGTTTCTCCTAAAGTATCATTATTGTTTTTTGCATGCCGAAGAAAAAAGCCGCCCAGAATAAGGCGGCATGAAAAATTCACTTCTAGGGCGGTTGTTTTGGCGACCGCCTTATGTTTTGTTATTGTTCGTTGTCAAGGACGATCCATACGTTGTTCAGGGTGTCTCTGACCCATGTGGTTACTTTCCTACCTTGGCGGGTAGTCCATGTGAGCACAATGGCTGATTCCTTGAGGTGGTATATGGGTTTGTCTGTGTCTCCTGTTTCCCATGGCATATCCGGGGATATGACGGCAATGAATCCTTTCATGGGCAGAAGGCAGTCTTGGTTGTTCGTAGTTACTGTGTGTACAGGCGTGGACATGATACAGTTTTGTTGATTTACAGTTGTTTGTCGAGTTTTTTAGGAAGAAAAGGGAACATGGTGAGAATTTGAGAGCGTGTTTTGTTTCTCCTAAAGTCTCATCATTGTTTTTGTATTTGTTAGAAAAATGCAGATTCTAACAAATATTTCTTGAAGAGAAGGTGTAATTGTGGCAAGGAGTGGCTTAGTTTATTGGGGACAGTTTTTCCCAAATATCCAAGTCAAAATCACAATTAGAGAAGTAATAACCGATGATGTTACGCAGAGCCTGATTTTCTCTTTGCGCCCGGATTAGTTCCGATGCGCAGTATGCCGAGAGTTTCTTCGGTTGTGCGTTTCCGGGTGGCGGGATCGGAAGATTCCGTATGGGAGGGGAGGCCTTGTTTGGCTGTCTCCTGTTTTTCCGTGCCTTGTTGTTGAGAGGCCAGCCGGGCAGCAAGGCGTTCTCCTATATCTTCTTGTTCACTGCACCACTCCACCGCCATTGTACAGTAAGCGGAGAGTTCCATGCGGAGGCGTAGAGCTTCTTTTTCCACCCGTCTTTGAGTGTCGTAGTCCAAGCGCAATTCCATTTTCCCGCGATTGTCCTGATTCGGTAAATTAGAAGGTTGTATAGAAGATTGATATTGTGTTTGAAGCATCAATTCATTAATTTTCAAAATGGCCTTAGCAGGGACAATACCTTTAGTTTCAAACCATTTTTCTACAGTTCTTTTAGATTTGGCTCCGCATTGTTTAGCGAGCCATTCTCGGTCTTTTCCTATTGTTTTGAGCCAAGATTTTATTTGTTCTTTGCTAGGCGTCATGCGCTAACAATACGGTCTTTTTGCGTATTGGCAAGATGATTTTATTTCTGAATTACGAAAAAAAACCGTGTTTTATTGTTGACGAACACGGTGTTTTTTCGTATTTGGGTGACATGCGAAAGACAGAGCGACCGGAAATAGATTGGTTGGGCCTGAGTCCGCGAGCAATGGCGCGGGTGATGGAGCTGAGTGAGCAATTAAAAATTACTCCTAAAAAGGCGTTTGAGTTGATGGTGGCGGAAGCTGCCACACAGGGAGCCGATGTGAAAGAAGCATCCGCAAGCAGGAAGAAGCTGAGAGCGGGGACTGTGGCATGATGGATTTGATGGAGGAGGTTGAAGGATTGGAGGAGTTGGAAGAGGCGATGTTAGAGGAGTTGATGTTGCTGGGGTGGGATTACAGTCACAGTCCTTTTTATTGAAAAGATTTTATCTCCCGGCTCCAAGGTGGAGGCCAAGAACAACAACCAACAACTGAATGATATGGGTGTAATTGAAGATGATGGCTGGCATGGGGGGAATCCCTGTCCGGGAGGCCATTTTCTGGCGCAGGATGAGGAGAGCATCAAGCCCAGCCTGCGGAGGGATGAGAGGGCATGGTGTCCTTTGGTTCCCTCCGCAGGAAGGGTGCTCCCGGTGAGGATGGGTGATTTGCCTTGGGGAGGCAGGCCTTGCATGCGGGCGTATGGTTCTCCGGGGAGGTGCTGCCGGGTGAGAGGGTGGTTGTGGGGGATTGGGGTAGTGGTGTGTTTTGTGTTGATTGGAGGTGTTTATGTCTGCGGCTGATGATTTTAACAAGATTTTGTTTGCGGATGCCGTGCTGGATTTGCTGGCCGCGAAAGTAGTGGAACGGTTGGCTGCAACGGGAGGCGGGCAGGATAAGGCTGCCGGGGTACAGGTGAAGGTGGAGAGTGGGCAGGATTGGGTGAGTGCGAAGGTGGCCCGTGCGGTGCTGGGACGTAGTGATTCATGGCTTCACCGGACGGCCCAGCAGCATCCAGAGATTAAGCGATCCATGAAGCAACCGCACCAGAAGGTGGGGCGTCCGTTGTACAGTCTGCGAAGGATTTACCGAATTTTGGAAGATTCCGAAACAACCAAGAACCAAGACCATGAATAACAATGTGAAAGAACGGCCCATTCTGTTCAGCGCGGACATGATCTGCGCGCTATTGCAGGAATACAGCATGCCCGGCCAGTACAAGAACCAGACGCGCCGCACGCGCGGCCTGAACCGGTTTAATAATTTCCCGGAGCACCTGAAAGAAAGAGGCTGGGAGATTCAGGATTTCATTGAAGCTGACACCGGCTTATGGCTTGCCGTCTCCAATGACGAAAGTGGGGAATTTCCGGATGATGATTTTAATCCGTGGGTAAGATGCCCCTATGGAAAAGCGGGTGATCGATTGTGGGTGAGGGAAACCATTTTTTTACCAATGAAATCTCCCAAAAGATGGAAGTCAAAGGTTGCCCTCAAGTGTTCCATTCCGTCGATTCACATGCCGCGTTGGGCCGCCCGAATTTTATTGGAAATTACAGAAGTAAGAATTGAGCGGCTGTTAGACATTACACCGCAGGATGCCCGGATGGAAGGCATTGAAAGCGTCTGGCACGACGAAGAAACGGATGTCTGTTTATGGAAGGATTATTCAGGGAGATCCAATGGGTACATTTTTGCCCAGGAGTCTTACTTTTCCCTGTGGGATAAATTAAAGGGAGCCGGAGCATCTAAAATGAATCCGTGGGTATGGGTTATTAAATTTAAGGTTTTAACTATTAACGGAGTATGCGATGAATAGCGTTGAGTGTGTAAGCAGATTTGCGTGCAATGTGAGGCGGCTGGGGTTGCGTCTGAGCGGGGCGCAGGTGCTGGTAGCATTGGCAAAGGGGATAAGGCGTCACAAGGGTATTGTTTCAGATACCGGGTTACACGGGAATACCGTGACTAATGTGCTGGCGGTATTGATAGATCAGGGGCTTGTAAAATATGCGAGTGCGCTGAAGCCGAGAGTGTACTTGTTGACAGAACGGGGGATGCGGGAGGCGAAGGATTTGATGGATATGAGGAGAGAGGAGGAGAGCAATGGGTAAGGCATCTTCTGTAGAGTTTGACATGGAGGAGGAGATTTCCTGTTTGCGCCGTGATGCTGATTGTTGCAGGGCGCGTGCGTGCTGGATTGAAAGGCAATTCCTGAAGAGAGAAGGAGAGTCGGCACCTCAGATTTTCCGGGATATGGCCGCCCGGTACGAATGGATAGCGGCCCGTCTGGAAGAATTACAAGAACTGAAAGGAAAAAGAAAACCATGAATCCTGAACGAATAGCCGAGTTGAAAAAAGCAACTAGAAAGAGCTACACGCAACGCCGTAAGAGGCTGGTTTCCATTATTAAAGCTAGAATAGAGCAAATCGAGAAACAAAAGATTAGGGATTTGGGTGATGCTTTGGAAATCGCTCGGCAGTCCAGGCGGTGGAGAAATAGGCTGAGTAAGTTTGTTAAATTAACAATAACCGTCCGGCCAACTCATGTTCTGATGGTAAATTTGTGGGGCAAGGATACGTTTTTCCGAGCTGGAACGCAGCAGCAAATGGAGAATCTTATTGAGGAGTTTCCGTCCTTGGTTGTTGCTGGCTATAGCATAATTTGCATTAGCGGAATGGCAAAGGTTTTACAGAAAGGAGAATTACCGGATGAGGCTTAAATTTGAATACGGGAAAGCCTTGGGGAGGTTGGAAGAGTTCAGAAAGAATTATCAAAACCATCCCTGTGTGCAAAATCTCACCATGCGTCATTTTTGGAGGACGGCCCAGGTTTGCTGCGGCCAAAAGACGATCACCAACAGGCACGCCGAACTAATCAAGAATGCGCACCGGCTATGGGCCATGCTCAGGCGTACCTGCTGGACTTGCGAACACCTACAAATTCGACGTATTGGGAAAAATTATGAAGACCTAACTTGTCCAGTCAAAAGTATAAGAATTTTCAACTCTCAGATAAACCGTGCCCGAAATTGCGATTGCTATAAGCTCAGAAAGGAGAGTGTGGACAATGGATACTAAACGTCCCCGAAAGAGGGCTTTGGCTCGTTATTTAGGAGGAAAGAACAGGATAGCCCCCTGGATTATTAGTTTTTTCCCGGAACATCGGTTTTATGTTGAACCATTCGGGGGCTCCGGAGCAGTGCTTTTGAATAAGCAACCTGCATTTTTAGATGTGTATAACGATTTGGATGACCGGGTTGTTAATTTTTTTGAGGTGCTTAAAGATCCGGAAAAGGTTGAGCAGCTTATTAAGTTGCTTGAATTGACACCTTATTCTCAGGAAGCATACAAAAGGTCTTTTGCGGTCTCCGAAGACCCCGTTGAGAATGCCCTGCATTTCGCAGTTAACTCTATGATGAGCTACGGAGGAGGAATCCATAAACCGGGCTTTAAACGCAACGGATTGTACCGAACAACCCCTTATCCTCAAACGTGGCGTGAATATCCTGACGTAGTACGTGAGTGTGCTATTGAGTTACGGGCAAGGAATATCGAAATTAACAAAATGGATGCTCTGGAGATTATGTCCCGATACGATTCTGCTGATACCTTACATTACGTTGATCCTCCTTATGTACAATCAACAAGAGGCAAGAACGTAAGGTATGCGCATGAATATGATGAGGATGACCATGAAGAGCTCCTTAGGTTCCTTCAATCATTGAAAGGAAAAGTGATTTTGTCCGGCTATGATTCTGAGTTGTATTCCAAATATCTTTCTGGTTGGCAGAAAGAAACAAAGCTAACGCGCGACACGCAAGGTAACAAAAAGACGGAGTGTCTTTGGATGAATTTCACTAACCAATGGATGCTTTTTTGACGATGCCACGCAGGGAAATCAGAGACTGGTGTCAGGAGGTGGAGATGGATGAATTAAGCTCCACAGGAGAGCGTGTGTACGTTCGTCTGCGAATGGCGGCGGATAGTGCAGGGAGGTTCTACGGAGACGCGGAGTGGGTGCTGAGCAAGTGTTTTTCCTGCCGGGTGCATTTGTCCGTGGATGAGGTGGAACAGGCCCTGTGTGAGCTGGAGGCTGCCGGGATGGTCGTGAGGTATGAGGTAGAGGGTGGACGGTATCTGGCGATTACGGAGTGGGGCGTGAGACAGAGGAGCGAGCCTAAGTTTCCGGCTCCTCCTGTGAGGGTTGCGAGGCCCGGAGATGCCGTGTCAGACGGTTGTCCGTCAGCTGTCAGTCAGTTGTCAGACAAGCGTCAGTCAGTTGTCGGACATATGTCAGACAGTTGTCAGACAGTCCCCCTCTCCCCCTCTTTCCCCCCCACACCCCCCCATTCTTCCCCCACACCCCCGCACCTATCCGCGCGTGGTCGCGCGCGTGCGGGGGAGGGACGTTTGGACGGTGATTTGGAGGATTCCGGGGTGAATCATGGGGAGGCTGCGCCTCCGCAAGTGCCTGATTCTGACGAATCAGGAGGTATTTTAGATGATCGCGGCGGTGTGATAGCCGGTTTGTTAAATAGTGTTAATGTTTTCAGAGGTAGTGAGTTGCCGTTTAAGGAGGAGGTGGCCGGGGTAGTGCCAAAAAGACCGAAGCGGTGTGCGGGCGTGTATGCTTTCGACGTGCCGGGGAGTGTGGAGGAGGTGCTGGCCGAGATGAGGAATGGCTTGCATTACTCAGAACGGGAGGATGAACGTGTGAAGGATTTGGCAGAGAAGTTTTTCCGGCATTATGAGGACGGGCGGACGGCTGGAGGCGGTCTGTTGAAGAACTGGCGGTATAAGGCTCAGGTGTGGTTGCAGGAGAATGCGCGGAAGTGGCAGAAGGAGCGGATGCGGGAGGAACAGAAGGGCCGTGGCCGGGCCGCAGGTCAGGGAGTGAGAGAGGATATTGTGATTGATGCAGAAGGGTTTTAATGATGAATGATGATTTAGATGATGTGCTGTCCCGGATTGCGCTGCATGTGGAGAACGATGTGGCAGAGGCAGAGCCGACGATGTTTGATGATGCCGATGTGGTGTTTTCCCGCAAGCTGAAGCGGCTGAAGATGTGGGGCTGGCCGGAACAGTATTGCAAGCTGAAGCTTCCGTTTGCATCCGTGGAGGACGTGGATGCGGAACGCAAGGCCGGGATGTTGAGGGCTTGGCTGCTGGGAATGGCCGGGAAGGGGATGCTGGCCGTGGTGCTTGGCCTGAGAGGTACGGGCAAGACGTTGTCCGCCTGCAAGCTGGCGCGGGATTGCGGGTATGAGAGGGCATGGTATTTCAGCGGGGATGGCCTGTACCGGGAGAGGCTGGCGAAGATTGGGCTGGGAGGCAGTTTTGAGCGTGATTTTGCCGTGCAGATAGGGCATCGGCGCAAGAGTTTGCTGGTGCTGGATGAGTTTCAGCGCGGTATTGGGTACAAGGGGGAAGGCAGGGATTTGAGTTTGGATTTTTTTGAGGAGGTGGTGAATGCCCGGTATAACGCGGAGTTAGATACTGTGATTGTGGCTAATTGGACGCAGGAGGATTTTAATCAGTTTATGCCGGATAGCGTGAAGGATCGTGTGATCCAGCGGAGGAGCGAGAATCGCGGAGGGGTCAGGTGGTGCGATTGGCGGAGTTTCCGGCGTGCGTGACAGATTTCCCGGAACGGGTGTTCCGGAAAAAAACAGAAACATAATAACATAAGACATTATGATTAAGAAAACAGTAAAAAAGAGCAAGGTGGAGAAGAGTGAAGCAACGAATGAAGCACAGGAAGCTGCCGTGTGCGCGGAGGGCGATGGCAAGTGCTGTGCGCCTGAGTGCGCGGATGCTGTTGGTGCTACTGCTGCCGAGGAGGGTGGTGCGTGTGAAGTTGGCATGGCACAGAGAGCGCATTCCCGGACGTTTGCGATAACGAAGGGGAAGAAGTTCCACGCTGACCGCCTGAAGCTGTTGGTGGAGGTATGCGAGAAGTGGTGCCTGTTTGGCGATGCGTGGAAGACGAAGTTTGCCCGCGATGCACATGCTCTGATTGATTTGGGCTTGCTGGAGTATGTAAAGTCTGATAACGGGTATATGCAGGTTCGGCCTACGGAGGAAGGGGTGGAAAGGTATAAGACGATTGTGGCGGGCGTGTTTGGCGATGAGGTGAACGTGGCCTGAGCGGAGGCGGTTTGTTGATGCGAGAGGAACGGAGGAGTACGCGGCTATGGAGGAGGGCCGCCCGTTCCGTTGTTTGGGGGCGAATCTTCAAGGAGCGGGGATTGAAATTTATGGATAGGAGGTTTTATGAAGAAGTTAAGTGAAAAGGACGATGAGTTTTGCAAGATGATCGTGTGGGAGAATTTTTCTCCGAAGGCGGCCTATGCTGTCGTATGGAATCCCGGTGATGATGCGAGTGCAAGCGCGGGAGCGAGCCGGAAGATGAGAGAGCCACACATACAGGAGGAGTTAAGGAGGTTGAGAGCGGAATTGGATGAGGCTGATGCGATGAGCGCAAAGGAGAAGAGGAGGTATCTGGCGAAGCTGGTGCGAGGGGAGATTGGAGTGGATTTGGGGCTGTTTGAGTCTGCTCCTACCGTGCAGGAAGTGATGACTGCGATTAAGATTGATAATGAGATGGCCGGGCATAATGCACCGTCTGAGCTTAATGTGGGCGGTCCGTCTTTGGTTGATGCTATTTTCGGGTTATTGGGGGATCAGGGTCTGAAGGTGGGCGGGAGCAGTGAGAAGGTGACCGATGATGAGTAAAGAGCCTCCGTTTTTCCTCAGCGGCATGAATGATGCTGTGCTGAGTAAGTTTGCGGGAGTGCTGGGGGACAGGGAGTGGAGGCTGAATCATTTGTATTGGGTGGAGAGCAAGATGGTGAAGGGAGGGGATAAGGTGGTGCGGTTTCGGCTGAACAGAGTTCAGAACAAGTTGCACCGTGGGTTACATCATCGCAATGCAATTTTGAAGAGCCGCCAGATGGGGATCAGCACTTATCTTGCCATGCTGGCTCTGGATTGCATGTTGTTCGTTGGAGGGTTCCATGCCGGGATTGTAGATAAATCACTTCCGGATGCGGAACAGAAGCTAGGCAAAATCAGGTTTGCATGGGACAAGCTGGATTATGTGCCTCCGCATGCAACCGAGGAGGATTTGTGGCTGGCAAGGCTGGGCCGGATGATTAAGGAGCGGACTGGCAAAAGGTTGCGGAACAAGGGGCTGATACCAGTGTATGCTAATGAGCGGGAGCTGAAGTTTGCCAATGGAAGCGATATTTATTCAGGAGCGAGTTTGCGAGGAGGCACACTGGATATGCTGTGGCTGACAGAGTTTGGGTCTACGGCTTGTCACCATCCTTCCAAGGCGGCAGAGATTTTGTCCGGGGCGTTTAACACGGTTCCGAGTGATGGTTTTTTATTCAATGAATCTACGCATGAAGGGGGCCGGACTGGATTGAATTACGATATTATGAAGGGAGCGTTGGATTTGATGGGTAAGAGGTTGTCAGAGGTGCAGTGGAAGTTTTTCTTTTTTCCGTGGTTTGAAGATTCAGGGTATGTTCTTACTGGAGAGGGGTATGATGTATTGGATGAGGATAAAGCCTATTTTGCCGAGCTGGAAGAGAAAGGTATCAGGCTGACGCAAGGGCAAAAGGTGTGGTACTCCCATATGAAGCAGACTCAGGGCGATCTGATGAAGCAGGAGTATCCGAGTACGCCGGAGGAGGCGTTGTGGCCGCATGTGACGGGTGCCATTTACGGGACGGCGATGCACAAGTTGAGGGCACAGGGGCGTGTGGGAGTGAAGTTTCCGGTGGAGCCGGGTTATCCTCTTGTGTCGGCGTGGGATTTGGGGATTAACGATGCGACGGCTATTTGGGCGGCTCAGGTAGTAGGCTATGAGCTGAGATGGCGGAAGTTTTATCAGAGCAGCGGTAAGGAGTTGGCAGAGTATGCCGAGGTGATCCGCGCCTGGGAGCGGGAATTGGGAGTGAGTTTTTCCTATCATTTGCTGCCGCATGACGGCACGAGGAGGAGCTGGGGAGGTGATCCTTTAACGATTTTGCGGAAGACGGGGATTGGGGGGAAGTTTATCAGAGTGCCAAGGATTCCGAATGTATGGATGGGTATTGACAGCGTGCGCAAGGTGCTGAAGAGTTCCGTGTTCCATGAGGATTGTCTTATTGAATGTGTGGGAGAAGGCGATGTGAAGTTGTTGAGCGGGGTGGATTGTGTATGTACATACCGTAAGAAGACTGTACTGGAAAACGGGGTAAGCCGGGATGTGCCGGAGCATAATGAGGCAAGCCACGGGGCGGATGCCGCAAGGACGCTGGGAGAGGGACTTTCCCGCGGATTGGTGCCGCTGGCTAAGGGGTTTGTGGAACAGGGAGAGTGCGTGGTGGAGGAGTGGATGGGGGATGATGAAGGGGAAAGTGTACGACGGAGACGCGGAGGGCTGGCAAGGATGGATTGACATGAACGTATTGGAATGGATGCGCGATGATGTGGCTGTATGGTATTTTTGAGGCATGGGTTTTAAGAAGAAAAGCATTGAACCTCCTCCTGTGCAGGCTCCGAAGGTGGAGACGGTGAGTGCCGGAGAGAGCGAACATTCCGCAAGACGAAGTTTGCTGGAAGAGGAACGCAGACGTCGCGGAAGGGCTTCCACGTTGCTTGCGAGTGAGGCGGAGAGATTGAATGGCGGCAACGGCGGCGGGAAGAGGCTGACGCTGGGGTGACAGGCATGGATGAGGTTGCTGATGATTTACTGAAGCTGTATAACGGGCTGAAGACGGAGAGGGATGGTTTTGGTGGGACGTGGCGGTTTGCGCGGTGGTTTTTGATTCCACACAAAGTGGACGATTTTTCCGCCCGTCCGAGCGATTTTGTGGGGAGGGTGCGGAATGGTACTGCGAAGCTGGCATGCGAACGGCTGGCCGGCTCTAATTTGAGTTATGTGATGCCGAGCCATGAACAGTGGTTCCGGTGGGGGTGCCGTCCCGGGGATGTGGAGGATGAGGACCGTGACGAGGCTGATGCTTGGTATGCGGCGTGTACAGATATTGCTTTGGCAGAGTTGACGCGCAGTAATTTTTATACGGAGGTTTACGAGTGTTGCAGCGATAGGGCCGGATTGGGGACGGGGGCGTTATACGGCGGTCCGGGGAAGGACAGGCGGTTGTTGTTTAAGTCCATTCAGCCTGAGCATTGCTGCGGGGTGCGGGATGAAGATGGCCGGGTGGTGGTGTTTATCAGGGAAATGTTGCTGTCTGCTTACGATGTGGCTGATTTGTTTGGTGCAGGTTCTTTGAAAGGGAAGGTTAAGGGTGCGTATGAGGAGGGAGGAGCGAAGATGTACGAGAAGAAGTGGGTGGTGCTGCATGTGGTGAGGCGTGCGAAGAAGCCGGAGATGGGAAGAGGCTGGGAGAGCGTGTATGTGGACGTGACCGAGAAGGGGGTGTTGAAGAGGGTGATGGAGTGGGAGATGCCTTTTATGGCGACTCGGTTTTTGAAGAATGGGGAGAGTTTTTTCGGTTTTCCTGCCTGGTTGAGCGTAGATGGGGAGATTGAGGAGCTGGAGCAGATTGAGAAGGATTTGGCGAAGGCGCGGCGCGTGGCGGTGGATCCGCGTATTTTGGAGATTGCCTCCCAAGTGGGAGAGGTTGATTTGCGGGCCGGAGGGAGGACGGTGATTGATCCGACTGTGCTTGATGCAACGGGAGGAAATATGTTTCCGAGGGAATGGGCGGGAGTGGGAGATGTGGGTTTGTCCTACAAGCAGCTTGGAGATAAGGAGCGGCGTGTGAAGGATGCGTTTTTTTCTTCTCTGCTTGATTTGTTTGATTCCTATGACGGCAAGAACGGATACCCGACTGCGACGGAGGTGATGGCGAGACAGAATCAGTATTTGATGCAGTTTTTCCCGTCTTTTGTGTTGTTTGCGGATGATATTCAGCCGATGCTGGACAGGATTTTCATGGTGCTTTACCGTGCCGAAGCATTTCCTCCGGCGCCGGATTGCGTCCTGAAGCCCGTGATGAATGGGAATGTTAAGGTGGGGGTAGCCTTGAATAATCCGGGTGTGACGTTCCATAATAGGGTTGCGCTGGTGCTGCAACGGGTGGGGAGTGATGCCATGATGTCTGCACTCCGAGAGTTTTCGGAACTACAAGAGGTGCTGCCGGGAGCAATGGATCATTTTGACAAGGATTTTGTCGTGCGTTCCAGGGCGCGTGCGCTGGGAGTGCCGGAGAGGGGATTGCTGTCTGAGGCCGATGTGGAGGATGCGAGGAGAGCGGAGATGGCTGCGCTTGAAGAACAACAGAGCATGATGGAAGAGCAGCAGGGAGCTGCAACGGAGAAGGATTTGGCGGCAGCGCGGAAGTTGCAAGCGGAGGCAGAGCGTGCGGGAGGTAAGTAAAAGATAGAGTGTTTTTATGTTATGAAAGATAGTTTAGATGTACAGATGCGGGCAATGGAGGAGGCTGCAAAGCTGGCGAAGCGGCGCAGGCAGGCTTTAAAGAGGTTCCAGAGGAGCGATGAGGGAGGTGTGATTTTGGAGTGGTTGCGGGAGAGGTTTGGGGTGGATTTGTGTTGTTTCCAGTTTCAGAATATGGAGGAGAAGCGCGGGTATGATCCTTTGGATGCGATGAGGAGAGATGCTCACCGAGAAATGTATTTGTTTCTTAGCCGTGCGCAGGAGGATGAGGACAGAGAGGAGGGCGAGGAACTGTGAAGAAACGGTACAGGAAGGGAATTGGCAAGAGTGCGGGGAAGGGGCTGGGGCGGTCTTCCGTAGCGAAGGTGGTATGCTCTGGTATCGGAAACGGTATTTCCGAAGAGGTGATGAATGGAGGAGAACAAAACGAAGAAAGAAGAATTGATATGACTATTAGTAATAAATGCAATCATTCCGAGGCTATCGGCAAGGATTTTTACGCGGTTGTTTCCGAAGGCAATGGTGAGGGGTGGAAGCTTTGGAATGAATTGACCGATCAGCAACGTGCAGCTTTCGTCCGGTTGGCCGAACAAGCACTACCAATTATTGGAAAGCACGCACTGGAGGATGTACGGGATTACTTGACCGGGCAAGCAACCGCGTCCAAGGGCTGGAAGAAGTGGCTTTACTGGGGCGGAGGCGTTATCATTGCGGGTATTCTTGGCGGAGGTGCGTGTCTGACGCTGGGCGGTTGCGGACATAACGTAGATGTAACCCCGGAACGGACTGAGGTGTGCAAGGATGGGACTTGTTTGGTGCTGGAGCCGGGGCATGTGAGTTTTTCACAGGTTCAACCCGTGACTGATGTTCCTCCCGTCGTTCAGGGTGAAGGGAAGTAAGGGCAGGAGGGGCTTAATTGACAGATTGGACAAGTTATGTGCAAGCCGCTGAAAGAGTATTTGGGCGTGGTACGGGAGTATAAGGATACGATTGTGATGTTTCTTGGGATTGCTGCATGCGTGTTCGTTTACGCGGATTTCCGTACTGTTGTGAAAGAACAGGCGGAGACTGCGGCAAAGACGGCTGAGATTTTGCGGACGATGGATGCACGTCTTTCCAATTTGGAGCATAAGGCACAATAGAGTTTTTCGGAGCAGGCCGTTATCTAAACGGCTTGCTCCGGAGTAAAGAAGACGAATTATATGAAGATAGCATTGAGTATCGGGCATAGCCCGCAGGATGGAGGAGCAGTGAGTACGGATGGAAAGTGGAGCGAGTATGGATTTTGGAGAGAGCATGTGGTGCGTGTCAAGGAGGAGCTGGAGAGGCTGGGGCATGTGGCCGTAGTCTGCAACCGGACGGACGCGGGGGGAACCACTCCGAGTTTTGCGGCTAAGGCATGCAATGCGACTGGCGCGGATTTGGCTGTGGAGTTCCATTTCAATTCTGCTGGCTCAGGAGCGACGGGCACCGAGACGCTGTGTTTTCCGGGGTCCAAGAATGGAGCGCGTGCTGCGGGGCTGATTCAGGCCGCCATGTGCGATGTATTGCGCTTGCCTGACCGCGGTGTGAAGGGGGTGGCGGATACGGGCCGTGGGTATATGTATTTTAAAAAGACAGTTATGCCTGCGGTAATGGTAGAACCTGCTTTTGCTGGAAGTAATGTGACGGATTACGATAGGTTGAAGGAACGGGTGGCTGAGTTGTGCGTGGCGGTTGCGAGGGCGATAGACAAGTATTTCAAGGAGGGTTAAGGAAATGAGGGTTGATACCGTTAAAGGGTGCTCCTACGTGGTTACTTGCACGGGGGCTTGCACTGTTCAGGCTGTTCTTGATGGGGCTTCTCCCCTGCTTGTTTTGGAGGCGAGCAAAGAGGGGCAATACGGTTTTGTAGCTCCTACGGATGCTGTGGAGGTGTCCGATGAGTATGCACTGGTTACTCAGACTTTTAAGGGAGCCGTCCCGGGATTGTCTGCCCGGGACGGCATTCAGCCGGGGGATGATGCCACGTTGAAGAGTTTGCTGGCGGAGTCCGGGACTTTTACAGGGACCGTCAACGCCAACGGAGGGGTGAACATTCCGCTGGCCGTGGGAGCGGCGACCGATACGGGGGCGGTCAACCGTCTGTATGCCGCGGGCATGGCCGGTGTGACGGGCATCCTAACCTCTAATGCTTTCCTCAATACGGATGCCATTACCGCGTCAGGATCTTCGACAGTCACCAAAACAGTTCCCTACCATTTGGCTGGTATTAAGGTTCCCAAGGGTACTCATTCAACCATTCAGGCGAGATTTGAGGTGAGCAAGCCTCAATGGAATTATTCCAGTTTCGCCGGGTTCTCTTTCCTTTGGCGCGCTACCAATGCCGCAAAGTTGTCCTTTGGTATCGGCCGCGGCGGGAAGACGATTCGTCCCGACCTTTCCATAGATTCTTACAGTATTATCCCGGCAAACGGTTTGGCTTATAATCACGGCGAAATTCTGGATATTACTTTTGATAATGTCAGGGACTCACAGCGCAACGGTTATACAATAAAGGTGCGTGAGATTTACGCGCTGACAGCCGCGGATGGCTGGCAGGTGAAAACCACCACCAGCTTCATCCCAGCCAGTCAGAACGAGCCTGTTCCGTGGACGATTGCCAAGGTTATTTACCAGCAGAAATCTGCAGCCAATATTGCCAAGTATGAGGATACGGGCGCGCTCTGGCTCATGCTCACCGGAGGTCAGAGGTATAATCTGTATCAAATTGCCACATGCCGGGGCGTCTCCAATTTTGAGACCGGGGTTGGCGTTTCTCAATGGGTGGCTGATGTGGTGAATAATACGGCTGGCGATGTTTCCGTTTATGCGGGAACCGGAGAGTACACCTATTACCAGCCCGGAGGCATGAACCCGGTTTTCTACGGTCTGGAAGCTGTGGGGATTAACGCCATTGAATCCGAAGAAACCGAGGCTTTCGAAGATATTAACGTGCCTTTAGAATCATGAACAATTCAGAAATACAGATACATTTTCCCCGGCCCGGCGAATGGCAGGAATTCACTCTGATGCCCATTTATCAGGACAAGGGCGGTTATAGACTTCCGGCCCGCTTTAACCAGGACGATATACCTGTGGAACAGGCCCCGGCCATGCAGGCGGTAGTGGCCGCGTTGGTTGGATTGTCGGAGCCGTGGAAGGCCGTTCAGGTGTGGGCGAGACTGAAAGAGTTTTACGCGCCGGAAGAGGATGATCCTGTGCGGACGGTGGAAACCGTGGATTTGACCGTTGAGGCCGTCAACTCTCAAGGGGGCCGCAGGTTTTTCACAGCCCGTGACTACCCCGAATTTACGGTTGATTCCCCCTCCGCCGTGGAGTTTTTCAAGTTTTTTACCAAGGATGAGCGGGTATGAGTGGGCGGTGAGGTATGCGGGCAGCCATGAGCGTTTGTGGGAGGAGTGCAGACGGGTACTGGATGCGGGAGGTGTGGCGGCGATGAGCGGGGAGGTTGTGTTGCTGGGGTGGCTGGTGGATGGGGGGCGCGTGTTTTATGTGCATTTGGCGTGGGGGAGTGTGCAGGAGTTGGTGGAGCTGGCACGGGGTTGTCTGGGCGATCAGGCGCAGGGGGTGGAACGGGTGAGGTTTGAGCGTGGCGGGCGGGAGCGGGACAGGGGGATGCGTGAGGTGGCGTTGGTGGATTTATTAAGTATTAAAGACTAGAGATTAAATATTATGTTTATTAAATTAATTGCGAATGGTTTTTTGCGCGAGGAGGCTGGTGACGGGGGCGCAAATGGCGGCGGCGGCCCGGTGAGCCTGATGGCTGGTGCCGGAAATAATGCTGGTGGAGATGGGGCCGGAAACGGTGACGGGGATGGAGGAGAAGGAGACGGCGGCAACAGTGGTGGAGATGGCGGAAGCGGTGCGCCCGGAGCGGGTGCCGTGCTGCGGTATGATTTGGGGGATGAGGCGGCGATGACGGCATGGAGGGAGGCTCTTGGGATGAATAAGGAGTTTGCGGGCGATGAGTTTCTTCCTGCGGCTCCGGAAGGGTTGCCGGAGGGGGTGTGGGATGCGGAGGCGGTGGAGGTGCTGGGGCGCAAGGCATGGGAGCTGGGGGTGCCGAAGGAGGCGTTTGCGGGGATCGTGAGTGAGTTTGCAGCCCGGAGTGCGGAGGCGCAGAAGGCGGCGGAGGCTGCCGAAGTAGAGCGTGTGGAGGGGGTGAAGAGTGAGCTGGAGGCGTTGTGGGGAGAGGGGTATGACGGTCATATGCAGGGGGCTGTGAAGGCAATTAATGCTTTGTGCAAGATGGCGGGGATGGGGGAGGAGGATGCCGAGGTGATTAGGAATGATCCTGCGGTGGGGACGAATCTGCGGGTGTTGCGTTTGTTGGCGCAGATGGGGGCGATGCTGGGGGATGAAGGGGCGAAAGGGCTGCGCGCATCAGCGTCCGGCTCAGGTAGCGGAGCGGCAGAGGCGGCAAGGATTATGAATGATCCGTCCCATCCCCTGCATGAAGCGTTCATGAGTCTGGATCATCCGAATCACAGGTTCGCTAATAGCGAGTATGATCGGCTGATGGGGCTGAGGTGAGAGATGGAGGAGTGTTAGTTATTAAATATTAACAGTTAAAAGTTAGTTTATGGATATTACAAGTAATTTTCAAAATAAGTATTCCAATAAGTGGGGAGTGTTGCTGCAACAAAAGGTTAGCCGTATCAAGGAGTTTGTGACGGTGAAGACTGATTGCAGCGGGAAGGTGGTGTTTCATGACCAGTTCGGTACGTTGGAGTTTGAGGAGAAGACGACCCGCAAGGGGACGACGAAGGTGGATGACGCTCCCACGGACCGCCGTGCTTTGCATCCCAAGTTTTTCCACAAGACGATCGGGTATGACGAGTTTGACGGTACGAAGCTGGGTGATCTGGATGTTCCGGTGTCTCAGACGATTGAGGGCCTGCGGTTTGCTGCCGGACGCCAGATGGACAAGGTGATGCTGGATGCGTTCCTGGGAACCTGCTATACAGGAGAGAACGGGACGACGGCTGTGACTTTCCCCACGGCGCAGACGGTAGCGAAGAATTTTGTGGAGTCCGGAACTGCGGAGGATACGGGGCTGACATTGGCGAAGCTGCGCCGAGCATTGCAGATGTTCCAGGAGAATGAGGCCTGGAATGATGATAGTGCGGGGATGGGGGATCAGTTGGTGATGGCTTGTTCTTCCGCACAGATGATGAATTTGCTTCAGACAACGGAAGTAACCAGCCGTGATTTTGCGGATGTGAAGGCTCTGGTGGAGGGGAAGGTGGATTCTTTCATGGGGTTCAAGTTTTTACGGTCTGAGTATTTACCGCTTACCAGCGGCACGCGGACTTGTCTTGCGTGGGTGAAGAGCCGCGCCTTGTTCGGGCTGTGGAATGATTTCAAGGTGAAGGTGTCCATACGCGATGACATGGAGGAAACTTTGCAAATCCGCGCGAAGTTCGGTTGCGGAGCGACGAGACTTGAGGAAAAGGGGTTTGTGAAGGTGCTGTGCAAGCAGTAACGGTGTTACGGCAGGCAAGGTGCTGAGTTGCCTGTTACGGGGCGGGAGGCGGTCTGCGGGCTGTTTCCCGCCCTTTTTCAAATTTAAGAGAGTTTGTATTATGAAGAAGCTGGATGTAGTTAATTTTGCTTTGGGTATGCTGGGGCATCGTGCTGTGAAGGGGATGGACGACGAGGAGGTGGGGGACGTGGTGAGCGCGATGTGGCCGATTGCCGTGGAGTTTGTGGTGCAGGAGGTGAAGCCCGTATGGAGCAAGCGCGTAGAGCGGCTGCACGGGGAGGAGGATTTAAGGATGCCGGGGTTCCGGATGAGTGCCGTGCTGCCGGATGGCTGTGTGGAGGTGGTGAAGGTGGATGGCGATGGATGGTGCGTGTTTGATGGCCGTTTGTTTTGGCGGGGCGATGTTCAGGAGGTGGATGTGGTGTTTTGCGTGAAGCCGGATGATGAGGTTCATGATTGGCGGTGTGCGGATGGGGAGCTGCTGGCCGCGAAGCTGGCGTGTTTGTGCGCGTTCCAGATTACAGGTGCGGTGAGTTTGATGTCTGCGCTGGAAGGGGTGGTGAAATTGCGGTTGCTGCGGGCACAGCACAGGGCGCGGTTGCAGGATATGGGGAGAGGCGGCAGGGACCGGGTGGAAAGTGAATGGAACAGGGAGGGGATTGTATGAGCGGGATGAGGGTGGCGTTTACCGGAGGTGAGTGGAACCGCATGGGGGCGATAAGGTATGATGTGGATGGGTATGGCCGGAGCGCGCAGACGATTGTGAATTTTCTGGTGCATACGTTCGGCGGGCTGATGCGGCGGCCCGGCGCGGAGAGGATGTGTGCGGTGGATGGAGGGGCCGCTTGCGGGCGGGTGCGGCTGATGGGGATGGATGTGAGTGATGAGCGGCGGTATATGGTGGTGTTTGGAGCGGGGTTTGTGGAGGTGTTCCGGCTGGATGGGAGTTTGGCCGCCCGGCTGGAGAGTCCGTGGACGGAGCAGGATTTGCCGGAGCTGCGGTGGGTGCAGTGCAATGACGTGGTGTGGGTGGTGTGCGGGAGGGTGGCTCCGCAGAGGCTGGAGAGGCATGGCGATGATGATTGGAGGCTGGCGGTGATGGAGTTTGACCGGAGTCCGAGGGAGTTTGCGATTTCCAAGGATGGGGAGGCATGGGTTGAGCGTGATGCGGGTGGGTTGATGTTTGGTGCTGACCGCCATGTGTTCCGCTCAGAGGAGTTTGGCACGAGTGTTCTTTATACTCAGCATATGGCGGAGCGGGTGGTGGTGGCGCAGACTCACGCGGAGTTGACCGGGACGGGTAATCCGCCCGAGGCCGTTCCTGATTTGTCCGCTGCGGGTACGATTGTTTTGGCGGGGCAGGAGTTGTGGACGGTGAGCGGCGATGTGCGTGTTACATGGACATGTTATAAGCAGTATTACGGGAGGACGGATTATAAGGGGAGCAAGAGTTTGGCTGATTATCCGGAGTTTTTCTTTCCCGGATGGGTGGTGAGCCGATTTGGGAGCGGGTTTAACAGCATGCGGGAGTGGTGGGCTTCCAGCGATGGGCCGCAGAGGGCGTTCGTGTGCCATGAGGGGGCGTGGACGCTGAAGACTTACGGGAATGAGGATCAGCGGTGGCAGGGCGAGTTTCAGTTGATGGGTGCGGATGCGGAGGATGAGAGTTTGAGCCCTCATAAGTTTGAGGTGCTGCACAGGTTTTGGTCATGGGACGGGGATTGGCGGAATTTTGAGTTCAGCGGCACGTGTGAACGTCCTACACGTTTGCAGTTGCGGGTGATGAAGTATAAGCCCGCGGCGACTAACTGGGGCAGGCATGAGTTGAGGCTGAATGCGTGGGATTATGATGCGGAGGGGCTGGTTGCCGGGGTTGGCGATTATTGGGAGGAGGTGTGGGGGACGGTGCTGGAGCTGGATGGGGGGAGGCTGCTGCTGGCAGGGAAGGCCCATGCCTGTTGTTATGTGTTTGACCGGGTGGACGGCGGGGGCCGCAAGGTGGGCGCGGAACGGGATGATGGCTGCGGATGGGTGGGGGGATGTGTGTTGAAGGATGGCCGGGCGTTTTTGACCAGCGGAGGGGCAAGGTGTTGTGTGCTGGATGTGGAGAGCGGGGAGGAGAGTGAGGTGCTTTTGGAAGGGGTTGGGGATGGTTTTTTTGGCGAGGCGGTGTTGCTGGATGATGGGCGGGTGCTGCTGACTCCGTATATGGCGACGGCTTTTTATGTGTATGATCCTGCGGATGGAAGTTTGGAGAAGGTGGCGCATTCCGGGCTGGCAGTTACAAGCGGGAGTTACCGGAGGGCCGCTGTGGTGGATGGCGGGAGGGTGTTGCTTTGCCCCTGCAAGAATGGCGTTGCATGCGCGGTGTATGATCCTGTGGCGCAGAGTTTGACTGCCTGCACGGTGACCGGGAGCAAGAAGGCTGTCTGGCATGTGATGCCGTTGCGGGATGGCCGGGCTGTGTTGTTGTGCGGAGAGAGTGCTGGGGATGTGGCGGATGGGGAGGCTGCCATGGGGAGTGTGTGTTTGTATGAGGATGGGAAGGTGGTTGAGAAGATGGGTTCCTTTTTGTGGCTGGCCGGGTGTGTGGAGAGGGAGGATGGGCGTGTGGTGTTGTTGTATTTTGGTTTTGGCGGTTGGGGCGAGTTTGTATGGGATTTGGAGGATGGCAAGACGATCGAGAGCAAGGTGACGGTGAATGGGTTTTGGCCGAGGAAGTGGAAGTGGTGCGGGTGGCGCAGCGGGGGGATGGATATGGTGAATTTTTTGTCCGGTGCCGTGGGGAGAGGCGTTGATCAGGTTTGGACGGCGGCAGAGATGGGTGGGATGAAGTGGAGGGTGCTGAGGTTGAGTTATAAGACGTATGGGGGGGCCGGATTGCCGTATGAGAGGGCGGTGACGGATGTGTGGAGCAGGGGGATGTTTGGGGGAGGGTGCGGGTGGCCGAGTGCTGTGGCGATGCACCAAGGGAGGTTGTGGCTGGCCGGGACGGCGGCGAATCCACAGACGGTGTGGGGGAGCGTGGTGGATGATTTTGCCAATTTCCAGATTGGGGACAGCGATGAAGATGCGATTCAGGTGACGCTGGCGGCCAAGGATTGCCACCGGATTGTGTGGATGGAGAGCGTGAATGATTTGTTGATTGGTTCCACGGCCCAGGTTTGGCGGCTGAGCGGAGGCGAGGGCGGCGTGGTGACTCCTGATTTTTGCCGCGCTGCCGTGCAGTTGAGGGTGGGGTGCAGCCGGGTGGATGCGGAGGCGACGGATGGAGGATGCGTGTTTGTCCAGAGAGGGGGGATGAGGGTGAAGGAGCTGGGGTACAGTTTTGAGGCGGACGGGTACAGGGCCGCCGATACGACGACGTTTGCCGAGCATGCAGGCGGGCCGGGAGGGTTTGTGGGGCTGGCCGTGCAGCGCGTGCCGGAGGTGAGGATTTGGGGGGTGAGGGCTGATGGCGGGCTGGCTGTTCTGACGTATAATGCCGAGCAGCGGGTGTGCGCGTGGACGAGGCATGTGCTGGGAGGGGGCGGCAGGGCGTTGAGCGTGGCCGTGATGGATGGGCAGGATGCCGATGAGGTGTGGCTGGCTGTGGAGCGTGATGGCCGGGTTAGTCTGGAGCGGCTGGTGGAGGGGTGCGGCGTGTTCCGGGACGGATGGAGCCGTGGGGGAGATGCCGGGGCGCCGTATGAGTCCGTACTGGTTACAAATGGGCTTGCGTTTGAGCAGGGTGCGGGGGTAAAGTCAGGGAGTGTGAGCGTGCGTGCGCGGTTTGTCGCGAGCGCGGCGGATGGGGTGCGTGCAGGGTTTTGCGGGCGGTTGACGGAGTTGAGCAGGAGCCGGGGCGATGTGCTGGACGGCTGGCAGGATTTGACGGTGCCGGGGGTGTGGAGTGATGAGCTGGTGTTTGAGTTGCGGTGCGCCGGGGATGGCGATGTGCGTTTGCTGGGGTTTGATGTGCAGTTTTCAAAGTAGTTTATTGATAGATATTATATTATGGAATGGTTTCAGTTAGGTATGGCCGGTCTTCAGGGGCTGGCCGGCGCGTTCCGGGGACGCGCCGAGAGGGAAGCCGGGCGGCAGGCGCGGCAGACGGCTTATTATAATGCGTCCGCGCTGGACAGGGAGGCGGATGCGCTGGATGCGGAGAGCGCGGAGAATCAGATGAGGATGCGGGCAATGCAGGGGGTGGCCACAGGGCAGGCCGCCGCGCAGACAGCGGCGAGCGGCGTGGAACGGAGCGGGAGCGCGCTGGGGAGGGAGATGAAGGTTGCGACGCGGTTTGAGCAGGAGGTGAATGATTTGGCGGCGCGCAGTTTGCAGCGGTCTTCCGCCATGAGGGAGCAGGCCCAGATGGAGAGGTGGAAGGGGAGGCAGGCGGAGCGGGCCGGCAAGGTGTCCGGATTCGGGAGTTTGCTGAGCGGCGTGGTGCAGGGCGGCGCAACGGCTTTTAATGCTTTCAAGTAGATATGGATAAGTTTTCTTTGTTGAGCGGGTATCATGAGCCTGTGCTGGCTGATACGGGGGCCGCAACGGCTCCGGCGCGCGCGGCGGCGGAGATGGCCGGGGAGATGGGGGCCGGGACGAGGTTGCTGGCGCGGGAGGATGAGGAGAGGGCGCGGTTGCAGGAGAAGGCGGACAGGATGGCCGATGCGGGGAGTTTTGAGGATGTGAAGAGGTTGATGGAGGAGGAGAGGGGGGTATGGGATAATGCCGAGCTGGCGGCGGGGAATAAGCCGGGGAGGGAGGCCCGCTGGAATGCGCTGGTGAGCAAGAGGCTGGGGCCTATGTTCCGCAAGGTTAAGTTTAAGACGCCGGAGGTGAAGGAGCGGGCGCGGCTGTGGTATGATGCGTTTACGTCAACGGGCCGTATTGATGCCGGGCGCAGGGAGTTGCTGGCGAGTAAGGAGAGGGCTGCCAAGTCTTTCAAGGCGAGGTATGATTTTTGCCTGAGGGGTGGGGATTATTATGGCGCGAGGGAAGCGGTGCAGACGGCTGGCGCGGAGGGGGTGATGGAGCCGGATGAGCAGCAGTTGATGTTTCAGGATGTGAGTTTCAAGGAGACGGAGAGCAGGGTGCAGACGGCGATTCAGAGAGATCCTTTTCATGGGTTGGATGCGCTGGAGAAGTCGGGAGGGCTGGATGCGGTGAAGGGTAGGCCGGATGTGATTGAGGGGTTCCGGAAACAGGCGGAGGCGGCAAGGCGCAAGGCTCAGGCCGGAGTGGCTCAGGGGTATGTGATGGATGCGTTTGAGGGCCGGGAGTTCCGGGGAAATGATTTGGAGAAGGATGTGAAGGAGGGGCGCGTGGCCGTGGATGACGCGATGAGTTTGCGGGCGGCGGAAGAGCGGCGGAGGAAGGCTGTGGAGAAGATGGGGAAGGAGGAGGCGGAGTTGTACACGAGTCCGGAGGATTTTATGCGGGTGGATGGTTTGTTGCGGGGGTATGAGCCTGATTTGGATGTTGACGGGACGATGTATGCGGAGGTGGAGAGGGAGATTGCCACGTCCATGCTTTCCAAGACGACGAAGGAGAGGATGATGGCGGAGCTGAAGGATCTGGCCGTGGGGAATGTGCCCGCACGGTTCCGGGGGGCGGCCAGGGAAGCGGCGAGTGTGGTTGAGGGGATGGTGGATGGAGAGGTGTTCGGGAAGTGGAAAGAGACGCAGAAAGAGGGAGATTTTGCCGGGTATGAGAGGTCTATGGCGGCGGCTTATCAGGTGAGACAGGGGCTGGAGCGGTGGGTACGAGAGAATCCGGGGGCAAGCCGAGAGGAGATTAGGGCACAGGCTGAGAGGCTGGCGGCGGATGGTACAGGGGTGAAGTTGTCAGGCCGTCAGAATGTTCCGGGTGTGGCGGCTCCTGAGCCTGAAGTGAAGCTGAAGAGTGTTGGCGCGAGTGAGGTGCTGGATGAGTTGGGGGTGGATATGAATGAGCAAGGTAATGCTGCTCTGCTGCCTCCGCTGAATGGGGATTGGGGTGCTCCGGCTCAGAACAGGGAGGGATGGAGAAAGGTTCTGGAGGGTGTGAGTATGAAAGGGAAGGATTTGAGGCAGTGCCATGCTGCCGTATTCAAGGTTTTAGATGTGAAGTCCGCCAAGGATGTAGCGGCATTGAAGCGGGTGGTGGAGGAGAAGTGGGCGTGGGAGAATGGGGAGAAGTGATGTTTCTGGTTAATGTTTAATAGTTAAAAGTTTTTATGTTTGGTAATGATATTTCACAGGTAGCGGCTCAGGCGAGGGAATTTGAACGTAGCGGGAAGAGGGATAAATTTTTGGAAGAGAGCGCGAATGCTGTTTATGATGACGGAGAGGGCAGGCAGTTGTTCCCTGTGGAGATTGATCCGGCAATGGATCGGTATTTGCGGCAGAAGGGGGAGGGTTGGCAGGCTGACGCTTATCGGAGCTGGCAACGCGGGAAGATGTTGGCCGCCGATTTGAGGAAGGGCGGGGATGATCCGATGAAAGCGGAGAAGGAGCGCGTGCTGGGCGAAGAGAGAGCCAAGGTGCAGGAGTATGTTAATGAGAGGACAAGGCGCGGCATGCCTTTGTTTCCTGATGCATTGGCGTTTAAGAGTGCTCAGGAGGATGAGGCGGAGTATGCGAGGAGAAAGGATAAGGTGGATTGGCACCGGAGCGTGTTTAACGGGGATTTGAAGAAGGTGCCGGAGAGTGTGAAGAAGGAGTTTGAGGCGCAGTTTTTCCCGGATAATGAGCTGGGGGATGAGTTGCGAGCGCGGTCGCTGGTGCTGGGATGGGCGTTGGATGAGGGAGGATATACCGAGAATCAGGTTTCGGCGCGAAACGGGGTTCCGCTACTGGAACAGATGGCTATACGGCTGAAGGAGCAGGGGGAGCAGATTGATTTTAATAAGCCGGGGCTGACGGTGTACAGGTTTCTCAGCAGGCGGGCGCAGGAGGATGCTCATGCTGACGAGTTGCTGAAGGGGGCTGCCGAGAGCGTGAGGCAGGCTGTGCTGACGGGCGGGGACGGAAGACAGGCGTTGTGGGAGCAGAGGGGACAAATGGGAGAGGATATGTATAAGAAGGTGGGGAATACATTGCGATGGGTGAAGGCGGATGCGGAGAGGACAAGGCGAGGGCTGGAGCCGGTATTGCCGCGCGTGATGGAGGGGCTGGAGTGGGCCGTGAAGTATGCTGACGGGACGGCGAACCGGATTTTTCAGCCGGAGGGGATGGCTTCAATCCACCAAGCCCTGAAGGCGATGGATGGCCTTACGGATGCCCAGATGGATGCGCTGGCGGAGATTGTGCAGCGCAAGGGCGGGAATGAGAGGAGTTATATGGCGAATGTATGGAAGGCCGGGAACCGTGGCTGGGAGGATTTAGGTAATGGAATCAGGTCTTTGTTGCGCGGCGGGATTGCCGCACAGTTGGATGTGGCGGGGGGAGTGAAGGAGTTGTTTGGCGGGGACGGGTCTGCCCTGAAGGCTGACGCGAAGGCGGCGGATGAGTATGGCCGGAGGCTGGATGCTTTTCTGGCGATGGCGCAGGGGACGTACAGGCCGATTAACAAGCCGGAGTATGGGTGGTTTGGGAATGGGGTGCTGAGCGCGGTGCGGTCTGTGCCGATTACGGCGTTGAGTTTTTCCGGCGTGGGGGCCGGAGTGGCGGCGATGTCTTATGCCGGGGATAGTTACAGTAAGGCCGTGCAGGAGCGTCCAGATGGCGGCAGGCTGGCGAGGCTGGGAGGCGCGGCGGCGAGCGGCGCGGTTCAAGGGGCGTTGGATCGGGCCGGGGCGATCGTGGCAAAGGGAGTGATGGGGTTGAGATCCGGGAGCGCGTTTGTGGATAAGTGGATGAGCAAGTTGAGTCTGAGCCGTCAGGCGATGCGGCTGAAGAGTTCCGCCCTGCGGGCAGGGGCGCGTTCCGGCGTGGCTGGGGGAATGGTGCTGGGCGAGGAGATGACGACGGAGAAGTTGCAGGATTTGGCCGATCCTGTGATGCAGAGTTTGGCTTCCGTGATGGCCGGGGAGGCTCCGGGGATTGATTGGGAGCGGTTTTGGAAGGATTTTACGAACCGTGACCAGAATATGGAGTTGTTTGGTTCCGTGCTGGCGTTTGCGCTGGTGGGGGCCGGGGCGCGGTTTACGGCTGAGGCCGGGATGCAGCGGCAGTTGAGCCGGGAGTATGGGAAGCTGAAGCGGACGTTTGGTTTTAGCGATTCCCTGCTTGCCCGGATGCGGGCGGAGGAGAGTGACGTGGCGCGGTATGCGATGATGCAGGATGGGATTCAGGATTTTATGCGCCAAAATTATGGGAAGGAGGTGGACGGCGTGAAGGTGGGGCTGGGTGACGCGGACGGGATGAGGAAGCTGGCTGCCCGCGGCGGGGTGAGGACGATGGATGTGGTGGCCGCCGCTGAAGCGCATGCGGCGGAGACGGCGCGAGGGGTGGATGAGGTGCGTGTGGATGGAGCGGAGGTGCAGGAGGGGAAGGGTGCTGTGGTGGGTGTGAAGGGGCCGGAGAGCGGCGGCGTGAGCGAGGTGGGGAGTGGGCCTGTGCTGAGTTTTGAGCATGGGCCTGTGCCGGAGCGCAAGGGTGGAAGGCAAGTGGATGAGAAGGAGGCGATGAAGCAGTATGTGGAGGCTGTGAATGAGCAGTTGCGGGAGTTCGGGGCGAGTCCGATCCGCGAGGAGATGAATGAGTTTACGGAGGAGATGCAGTATGTGGTGGAGCTGGGGGACAGGCCGGAGTTTTATGATACGTATGATGATGCGTATGAGGCCGTGCTGCGGCATTTGGAGGAACGGGAGGATGAGGTGGTGGCCGGGCTGAAGAGCAGCTTGCGGCAGTACCGGGATAAGGATGAGGGGTATGTTGGGAGGGTGCAGGATGAAGCGAATGAGGAGATGATGCAGCATTTGAGCGATGTGGGGCAGGATGGGCGGATGAGTTTTGACCGGAGCAAGTTGAGTGTGCCGATGACGTTGGCGCAGTTGAAGACACAGGGTGATTTTATGCGTAAGTCTGCCGAAGGCCGGGAGAGGATTTATGCGGCGCAGATGGGAGTGGAGGCCGGGGTGGATGCTGCCCGGTTGCGGGTGTACGGAGCCAATGTGGCGCAGGAGTTTGCGAACGGACGGTATGAGGTGGTGAGCAGATTGTACCGGGGGGCTAATCCGTTTGACGTTTATGAGGAGTGGACGGAGGGGATGACGAAGGTGTTGATTAAGGATAATGAGTGGACGGTGGCGGAGTTTGAGGATGAACTGAAGCGGCTGGAGGGTGCAACGGGTGAGACGTTTTTGGCGACCGGGGAAGGGGTGGACAGGTTACAGGCGGTTTGCGAAGGGGTGAGCAAGGCGGCGCGAGCACATTTGATGGGGCACATTTCCGATGAGAGGCTGCCGGATAAGTTGCGGCGGTGGTTCAAGATGTTCGCTTTGTTGTTTGCCAAGTATTTTGAGTTTGCACAGGATGTGATGCTGGCGAAGAAGATGCTGGGCGCGGACGTACAGGGGAAGATGAGCGAGAAGTTTCGCCGCCTGTTGAATGATTTTGCCGGGTTTGACGAGGCGGCGATTGCGGAGCGCGCGAGGAGGGAGGAACAGGCGCAGATTGAGGCGGAGGCGATGGGGGATGTGCCGGAGATTGGAGAGTGGGTGGCCGGGAGGCTGCCGCACCCGAAGACGGCGGCTGAGGCCGGTTCCGATTTAACCGGAGAGCTGCAACGGATTTATGATGCCCTGACGACGACGCGGACGGCCAAGGGCAGACGCAGGAAGGATGGTACGCTGGGGAAGAGTTTTGAGCAACGGGTGGTGGCGCGTGCAGAGCAGTTTTTCAGCCGGGAAGGGCGTGTGTCCGATGTGCTGGAGGCGGCGAATGAGGCCGGGTTTGATTTTGCCGATTCCGGGGAGTTGTTGAGCGCGGTGTATGATAGCGTGGTGTATGGGTATAAGCGGTATGCGGCGCGAGGGGAAGGGCAGGAGGTGAGTTTCAGCATGGGGGACAGGGTAAGGCGCGTACCGATGGCGGAGGCCCGGCGTGTGGCTGATGCGTTCCACCGGGTGGAGGGGATGGAGCCTGTTGCTGCGGATGTGCCGGCAGCGTATGCTTCTGATTTGAAGGATGCGCTGGGGGATATTCGGGAACGGTATAGAGTGTTGCAGAAGGAGACTCAGGAACAGGGGTATGCGCTGGTGATGGGGGACGGGAAGCGGGTGCAGGTGGGAGGCAAGGGGTGGAGGGAAGTGAAACAGCATGCAGCCGATAGACGGGTTTTAGCTGCGTTAGCCGTGCTGCCGGAGTTGGCCGGGCGGGCTGAGTTTATTTATTCCGGCGAGAATTCAGATTTGAAACGTAAGCCTAATATAGCCAGATTTCATTATTATTTGACGAAAGCGGATTTCAAGGGGGCTTCCGATGATGGGAGTGCTGATTTGGCCTATGTGAATATTGCCGTGGCAGAGGGGAAGAATGGGGAGTTGTTTTATGATCTGGATGCTTCCACGGTGGAGGACGTAGATAGCATGAAGGGTACTTCCGCCACCCTGCAACGACCCCGCGTCCCAAACACGGGCGAGGCAGGGGATGGAGTACCCCACAAGGGAAGGGTAGCGTTGTTGAAGGAGTTTGTCAATTATGTTGACAGAGATTTAGCTGGACAAGGAAGAGAAGGGCGTGAGGTGAGTGTGCAGGATGTGGAGGCGCAAGGTGGTTTTGATGAGCATGGGGTTCTGGCTGCGGAGAATGCGGTGGTGGTGAAGCCGGATGGCGATGTAACGATGTCTGTCCGCGCTCTGCATGCAAGTCCTCACAGTTTCCGGAAGTTTGATACGGCGTTCATGGGCAAGGGCGAGGGAGCGCAGGCGTATGGCTGGGGGCTGTATTTTGCGGAGTCAGAGAAGGTGAACCGGGATTATATGAACTGGTTCGCGCAGGATAATGCGACATGGAAGTTCGGCGATGTGGAGACTTCCAATATGGAGGTGATGCATCAAGCCCTGTATGACAGGTTGTTGCCGAAGGATGCCCTGCCGGAGGTGAAGGAAGATGCGAGTGATATGATCTGGACTGTTCTCGGCGATTTGTCTGACGCCAGAGGGGATGAGGGAAAGATAGAAGCGATTAAGAAAGAGTTGCGCGAGGACATTCAACATTCCATGGAATACGGGAGTACGTACCACCAGACGCTGGAGAAGATGCTCCAGCTGCACGGCGTTTACCGTTCCCTGATTGATCTTCTGGACGAGATAGAGGTCAGGCCGGGCATGCCTTCCAATTACAAGGTAGAGTTGAATGTAGAGGATTCTGAGCTGCTGGGCTGGGATTACGTGGACGAGACGGTTCTTTCTTTGTTGAAGGATTCCCCGGTGGAAGAGGTGCGGTATGCTTTGGAACGTGCCGAAAGCCGGGCGGATTACCGCGGCGAAAACGTGAGCGGCAAAGATGTTTATCAGGAGTTGTTTGATGCTTTTTGGGATGGAGAAGATGGCACGAAACAGGAGGCACAGAAGGCCGCCAGCGTGTCTTTGCTGTCCAGCGATATTAAAGGCATCAGGTACGCAGACGGCTATACCCGCGGGAAAGCGGAGGAAGAGCAGACGTATAATTACGTGATTTTTGATGGCAACGATATTAAGATTACGGCGTTTGCGGATGAGAGCACCGGGGGAGAGTGGGCGGATTATGTGGATGGGTCGGCAACGTTTTCTATAAGGGAAAAGGCGGATATTAAGAAGAAAGCGGAAACTGAGGGCACGTTCATGAAGGCCCCGAATGGGAAAGAAACGAAGTTGACGGAAGACCAATGGCTTGCTGTGCGCACGGAGGCGTTTAAGAATTGGTTTGGGGATTGGGAGCATGACCCGGAGCAGGCCTCCAAGGTAGTTGACGAGAACGGAGAGCCATTGGTGGTGTATCATGGGACGCAGAATCGAGGCTTTACGGTGTTTGAGAAAAGCATGATGCGTTCAGGCGGCGCCAAGAAAAATAAGGGAAAGAATCTTTACGGAGACGGGTTTTATTTTGCCTCGGATTACTATACGGCACAGAGTTATGGAAGAAATATCCTCGAATGTTTTCTTAATATCAGGAATCCCGCTCCTAATGATTTGATGTTGGATGCGGAAAATGACGGCATCAGAGGCAGTGTGCCGGGTAGTGTCATTTTCGTCGCTTTCGATTCTACACAGATCAAGTCTGCCACGGATAACCGGGGTACGTTTGACAGCGAGAACCCGGATATTACGTTTTCTGTCAGGGGACTTAGAGCACTTGACCGGGAGTATTTGGATGCCGTGGAGAAAGGCGATATGGAGAAAGCCCAGCGCATGGTGAATGAGTTTGCCAAGGCAAAAGGGTATGTCGTAGATGATAGCTGGAAAATGGACCACAGGGCTCCGAGCAAGTCCGGCGATACCCCGCAGGAACGGCAGAAGAATGGGGAAGTCAGCCTACTGGATATGGCGGATGGGTTCGGAATCATCCCGGAAGAAATGATTCTTGATTCCTCCCGGAATCTTGAACTGGGCTGGGATAATGCTCACATGAATGCTTTGTCCGCCGTGAGGCGTGCTATGGAGCAAAGGAGGTCTCTTCTGGAAAAGGGGAAGAACAACAAGATACCGGCGATTGCCATGTACAGGGCTGTCCCCCGTGAGATTAAGGAAGGTGATTTCCGGGGCGGCGATTGGGTAACTCCCTCCATGGAGTATGCCCGCGAACACGGAGAGTCCAGCCTGGATGGAAAATTCAGGATTATTTCACACAGGGTGTCCATCAAGGATGTGTATTGGAACGGGGATGATATTTGCGAGTGGGGGTACGATGACGGGGTGAATTATGCCTATCGCAATACGAAGAATAACCGTAAGCTGCTGGACCCTGTCACTTATGATCTTGTAGAGGTAAGAGACGAGAATGGAGAGTATGAAGGGTACGATCCCGGAGAATGGGATAGCGAAAAGAAGAAGTTCTCCCTGATTCCCTACCGGTTTAATTATGAAGAGAGGGTTATACCTCTTTCCAAGAGATTTAATTCAAGGAATTCTGATGTATCTTTTTCCATGCGGATGATGCGTGGCGGGCAGAGTGTGTGGGATTATTTGACGGCTGTGCAGGGGCAGGCTTACGAGCAGGAAGCAAGGTTGTATGAAGCAATGCAGAAACGGCTGGAGAGCGCGTTGCAGGCGAACGGGTTTACAAGGGATGGAGTGTATAAGGATGAGCAGGGAAGAGATGATGAGGCTGTGAGGGAGCGGATGCTGGCCGTGATGGCCGTATGTGATGCCGTGGTGACGGAGCTGCCGAGGGATGTGCGCGGGGGGATCAGGCCGGAGGTTGTTGCTTCCTACCGGGAGGAGGTGATGGAGAAGAAGACGTGGAGGGGGAGGATGAATGCGCTGAGGCGTATGGTGAAGTATGTGGATTGGCATATTGTGAATGAAGGGAAGAAGAGCCGATTTAAGGAGTTTGAACGGTTTAGAAAATGGGCGGCGGCAAGTGTGGGCGAGAACCGGGTACGGCGTGGGAAGATGAATGCGGAGATTCAGAAGCGGCTGGATATGGTGGAGAGGGCGTTGGAGTTGGATGCGGATGAGCTGGAAACGGCGAAGAATACGGCTGAGAAGGTGGTGGAGGAGAAGGCATTGATTGGCGGGGCTGAGTATGATGAGGCGGTGGAGTGGGTACGTGCGCTGGATGCGTTTGGCGGGTTGTATGAGAGGAATATGCACGGGAGGCTGACGGCTGATTTGGAAAGAGTGCAGGCCGCGCTGGATGCCCTGAAGGAGATGTATGCTGCCGGGAGGCTGGCGAATGAGGCGTTTTGGGAGGATCGGCGTGAGCGTATTGCGGATTTGCTGGATGAGGCCGGGAAGGGGCTGGGGCGTGAGCAGCCGGTGAGCGTGAATGAGCGCACCGGAGCGGCGAAGCATGATGTGGGTGTGGGTAAGGGGATGCGGAATTTGGTGCGGGGGTTTGTGAGTTTTGAGAATTTGATGGAGGATTTGTTTGGAGAGGGGAAGGTGACGGAGTATTTTGCAGAGGGCATCAGGAAGGCGCGGCTGGAGTTTAATGATGTGCGACAGAGGCGAGTGTTGCGGTATTACGGTGCCTTGTACCGGATTGCGAGGCCGGAGGAGTTTTTGAAGAGGGCTGACAGAAAGGTGGATGGTCAGGTGAAGCTGGGCGTGAGGCGTGTGGTGGATGGTATGTTGAAGGATTTAAGCGAGAATCGGACTTGGGGGATTGAGGTGAAGATGCCAGGCGAGTTCAGGAGTGAGCGGGTGCGGATTGAAGAGGCGCGGGCGGTTGCGGAGGGTAAGATGGAAGCAGAGCAGATGCCGAAGTGGGCGAAGAATCAGAAGGCGATGGATGCCCTGAAGATGGCGTTGAGCGAGATTCCGGCGAAGAGCAGGAAGGAGTTTGTGAAGTTTTCATGGCTGGAGCAGGGCGCGGAGCTGGTGGAGATGGAGATGAGCGATTTGGAGGCGGCGTATTTGCTCCAGATGTCCGCGATGCCGGAGTATGAGGATAATCTGGAGGCGTTGGGTTTTGACGAGGCTGCGATTGGGAAGGTGAGGGATCATATTGATGTGCGGGCGTTGCGGGTGGCGGAGTATTTAGGGGAGGAGTATGAGCGGGGATATAAGGAGTATAATGAGGTGTACAGGAGGTTGTTTGGGTGTGATATGCCTAAAGTGCAGAATTATGCTCCGGGGTTTTTCGTGACGGATAATGCCGCTGAAGCCGTTGATCCGATGGAGTCCAGAGGGAGCGGATGGCTGAGTGTGGGGAGCATCAAGATGCGTCGGAAGCATTATGCGCTGCCGCGTGTGGTGAGTTGTGTGAATGCGTATTGGGCGCACAGTATGCAGATGGATCACTGGGCGAGTTTTGCGGAGATTATGAGGGATATGAAGGCGGTGTTGTTGAATGGAGAGCTGGGGAACAAGATTGATGCGGTGCATGGGGCGCAGGCAAGGACACATTTGACCAAGTGGGTGAAGGATTTAGAATTTGACGGTTCGCAGGATTCGGGCGGAGCCGGACAAGCTCAGCAAGTAGTGAGCCGGGTGTTGGGGGCGATGGCTCAGGGTGCGCTTTCATATAACCTGAAGACGTGTCTGAAGCAGCTCCCGGCCATGTTTTCCAGCATGGCGGATATGTCCCCCTCAGATGCCATGAAAGGGTTTATTGGGGCATTGGCGAATCCGGGACAGTTGGCGGAGGTTTGGCAGAGTCCGACGATCCAACAAAGGCTGATGCAGGGCATGAGTCCCGAAATGAGGCGGGCTTTGACGGCGAACAGGATGAAGGTGAGCATGCTGGGGGATGCCGTGGAAGCCGGGATGTTGCCGATTGGATTGACTGATGCGGCATTTACAACGTTTTCCGGGGGTATTGCGTATATGGCGGCCAAGAAGAAAGCCATGAAAGAGGGATTGAGTGATGAGGTTGTGGAGCAGAGGGCGTTGGCCGCGCTGGACAAGGCGGTGCGGAGGACAGCTCAACCTATTGAGACAGAGCAGAAGAGCCCTTGGGAGATTCATGCGAACGCGCTGGGGCGTATGTTTATGATGTTCCGCTCTGATCCGCGCAAGCAGATAGCGTTGAGTTATATGGCGATTGCGAAGTGGAAGAGAGGAGAGATTGGTATGGGAGAGGCTGCGTGGCGGTTTGGTCAGGCGTGGGTGGTGTACGGAATCATGAATCAGGTGATTGTGGAGTTTCTCAAGTGGGTGATGGGGCAAGGTGACGATGAGGAAGAGTTGGATTTGTGGGATAGGTGGAAAGGGTTTGCGGTGAGTGGAGCGATGGGGGCGTTTTCCGGTATTTTTGGATTGGCTGAGGTAATAGAGTTCATCTATTCAAAACTGGCTGGCGAAAAGTACATGAAGTTTAGTAATACGATGGTCGATCATGCTGAGGCGTTATGGAGAGGAGGAGAAGGTGTAGTGAGGATGTATAACGGTGAGGAAGAGGAGTATGGGAAGGTAATGAATCAGTTGGGAAGAGGGTTGAATGGTATGGGATTGTTTGCGGCGGCAGGAAGGCCGGAGATTGGAGCTGCGGTGCAGGTGATGGGGCGTATTGTGAAAGAGACGAAGAGTATGGCCGGAACATGGGGGCATCTGTGGGATAATGAGATGGCTAAAGCCAGAGAGCAGCAGAGATTGATCCAAGCGACCAAAAAAGAAGAGAAGGAAGAACGGAAAGCAAAAATGGAAGAGAGGAAGGAGTTGATGGCGCGAGTGAAAGGTTTGGATTATTCAAGCCGGATGAAAGTGTATCAGGATGTCGGACTGGATAAAGAAGAGAGGAAGTTGATGGAAAACCGGGTGAAGATGGATGGAGCTTCCGAGGTTGTGAAGGCTGTGAGCCGGGTAAAGAAAGATAAGAGGAAAGAGCTGGTAGAGAAGTTGAAGGGGACGATGAGTGAGGTGGAGTATGAGGAGTTTGTGACTGAGCTGAAGGAGAAGGGAGTGAAGTGGAAGTGATATGGCAGGTAATGCCATTTATAATGTCATTTTTATGTAATATTCTAATTGTAAATAATTAAAATAGTTCCCGCTCCGCCAAAACCTTTCTTTTTTAAGAGCCTGCATTTCAATGGTGCAGGCTCTTTTTCTTTGCAAATCAGGGGAATTAAATGGTGGGGAATTATTCGCTGGTCTGACCGTCTTATTTGATATTTATCAAATTTGAATAACTTGGGACCAAAACGTCGGTTAGAATGCCTAGCCAGCATTTGGAGAGTACAAAAATCAAATCCGCCGCACGTGTGGCCTGAACCAGTTTAATGATCCTCCTGAAGAAGCGTTGAGAGAAAGGGGATGGGAGATTCTGGAATTCATGGAAGAGTCCGGCTCGCGGCTGGCTGTTTCCGAGGAAGGAAGCGGAAAGTTTTTCAGATATTTTTATCCCGTGGATTGAATGTCCCTACGGGAAAGTTGGCGACCGTTTGTGGGGGCAGAGGCTATTATTCACATGCCGCGTTGGGCTTCCCGGATTTTATTGGAAGTTGCGGAAATCAGAGTTGAGCGTCTTTTGGATATTACGCCGAACGGAGGCACGGATGGAAGGCATGGAATGCTGTCTGGCACGATGAAGAAACCAATGCCTGTTTATGAAGGGGTGACGCGGAGAAATCCGCGGGATTGGCTTTTGCCCGGTTATCTTTCTTTCCCTTATGGGAAAAATGAAGAGGAGCGGTTCCGCCGAACTGAATCCGCGGATGTGGGTTATTCAGTTCAATGTATTAATTATCAACGGAAAGATCAAATAAAAGAATATTTCGGTTACAGAGGTTTCGACTTGCTGGGCGGAGGGAATTGCCTCTGTTGCCATTCAGACAAAATCCGCTTATGTAATCAACTCCGTTTTACCATGAAAAAAGCGCCTTCCGGCAAGGGAAGGCGCTGGATATGAAAAGGTGAAAAAGAGGGGGGGGTTACATCCCCTTGTTTTTCATGGCTTCCGCCAGGGCGGCGCCCATTTGAGCCGGGGTTTTGGCAACCACAATACCGGCGTTCTTCAGGGCTTCCTGCTTGGCGGCGGCAGTACCTTTGCCTCCGGCAACAATGGCTCCTGCATGGCCCATGCGGCGGCCCTTGGGAGCCGTGGCTCCAGCGATGAACGCGGCAACAGGTTTTTTGCAGTTGTTCTTGATCCATTCAGCGGCTTCTTCTTCTTCGGAACCGCCGATTTCACCAATCATGATGAAGGCGTCCGTGTTCGGGTCTTCCGTGAAGAATTGCACGGCCTGCTGCTGGGTCATGCCGTGGACGGGGTCGCCGCCGATGCCGATGCACATGCTCTGGCCCAAGCCCATGTTGGTAACCTGCCAGACGGCTTCATAGGTAAGCGTGCCGGAACGGGAGACAATGCCTATTCTGCCGGGTTTGAAAATGTAGGCCGGCATGATGCCGATCTTGCAGTTGGCGGAGGGATTGACAATTCCGGGGCAGTTCGGGCCGATGAGAGTTACGTCCTTGTCCTTCAGGAAAGTTTTTACCTTCTGCATGTCCTGCACCGGGATGCCTTCCGTGATGCAGACGATGAGCTTCACGCCCGCGTCCGCGGCTTCCATGATGGCGTCCGCAGCGAAGGGCGGGGGAACGAAGATCATGGAGGCGTTGCAGTCCGTGGCCTTTTTGGCTTCCGCTACAGTATCGAAGACGGGGACCTTGCCTTCAAAGAGCTGGCCGCCCTTGCCGGGGGTCACGCCGGCGACGACGTTGGTGCCGAAGTCCATGCAGTTTTTGGCGTGGAATGCGCCGGCGCTGCCGGTGATGCCTTGCACGACCAGACGGGTGTTCTTGTCAATGAGAGATGTCATTGTCGTAATAAATAGTGAGGGTTATTTGACTGCTGCCACCGCTTTCTGGGCGGCTTCGTCCAGGTTGTCGGCAGGGATGATGGCGATGCCGCTGTCTGCGAGGATTTTCTTGCCGATTTCCACGTTGGTTCCTTCCAGGCGGACGACGAGCGGGATTTTCATGTCGATGTTTTTCGCCGCGGCCACAATGCCCTGGGCGATGACGTCACAGCGCATGATGCCGCCGAAGATATTGACCAGAAGGGCCTTCACATTCTTGTCGCTGGTGAGGATGCGGAACGCGTTGGTTACCATTTCCTCCGTGGCGGAACCGCCCACGTCCAGGAAGTTGGCGGGTTCTCCACCGTAGTATTTGATGATGTCCATCGTGGCCATGGCCAGGCCGGCGCCGTTCACCATGCAGCCGATGTTGCCGTCCAGGCCGATGTAGTTCAGATCGTACTTGCCGGCTTCCACTTCACGGGGGTCTTCTTCCGTTTCATCCCGCATTTCCATGATTTCCGGGTGGCGGTACAGGGCGTTGTCGTCAAAATTGAATTTGGCGTCCAGGGCGCACACGCGGTCATCCGTGGTGACTACCAGGGGGTTGATTTCCACCAGGGAGCAGTCCAGAGCGGTGAAAAGCTTGTAAACGTTGGTGATAAGCTTGGTGGCCTGGCGGAGCAGGGGGCCGGTCAGTCCCAGCGCCACGGCGATTTTGAGAGCCTGGAAAGGCAGGATGCCCAGCGCCGGGTTAATGTGTTCGCGGATAATGGCTTCCGGGCGGGTGGCGGCCACTTCTTCAATGTCCATGCCGCCTTCCGTACTGGCCACGATAACGGGGCATTCCCGGGCGCGGTCCTGAAGAATGGCGAAGTAGCATTCCTTTTTGAGATCCACGGCTTCCGCCACCATGATTTTGCTGACCAGCTTGCCGGCTTCCCCGGTTTGCTTGGTGACCAGAACCTGGTTGAGCATTTTGCCGGCAACTTCTTCCACTTCCTCCACGGACTTGACGACGTGGACGCCTCCCTTAAAGCCGTTCTTGAAGGTGCCTTTACCACGGCCGCCAGCGTGTACCTGTGCCTTAACTACGTATTGGGAGAGGCCCATGTTCCGGGCCGTTTGTGCTGCTTCCTGAGCTGTGGAGGCGGCAATGCCCTTGGGGGTTGCCACACCAAAACGCTCAAAGAGTTGTTTTGCTTGATATTCGTGAATGTTCATGACAGTGGGCCGTTTGGCCAAATGTTTGCGGAAGAAAGGCTAGGCCTATTTTTGGTGTCGGTCAAGGGAGAATGGTTTGGTCTTTTGATTTTTTGTCCGTAGGTGCCGTGAAGTTCCGTCGGAAATCAAAGAGGACAGAAGGCTTGACTGCGTGCTTAAAGATTGTGAAACTCCCTTCCCGTTTTTCTGTAGAGACCTTTTATGAAAATTTACCGTCCTTCCGATACCTGCTTTGACGAGATGAAGCGCCGGATGAACCGCCGCGCACTCCCGGAGGATTCCGTAAGGGATACCGTGAACGCTATTATCCGGGATGTTTCCGCGCGCGGAGATGAAGCCCTGTTTGATTATGCCGCCAGATTTGACAAAGCGCATCTGGATTCTTCCTCCCTGTTCGTAACGGAGGCAGAACTGGCGGAAGCGGAGGCCGTGGTGGAGAAGTCTGTGAAGGAGGCCATTGCCGTTTCTCTGGCAAACATCCATTATTTTTCAGACCGCAGCCGCAGGCGGGACTGGTCCGGCGTGAATGCGCAGGGCGTGGAGGTAGCGGAGCGGTTCCTTCCGTACGACCGTGTGGGCATTTATATCCCCGGAGGTAAAGCTCCTCTGGTGTCCACTTCCATCATGACGGGCGGTTTTGCTCAGGCCGCCGGCGTGCGGGAGATTGTGGCCGCCACGCCCTGTGGGCCGGACGGCCGGGTGAATCCCGCGCTTTTGTATGCGCTGAAAGCCTCCGGCGCAACGGAGATTGTCAAGATAGGGGGCGCCCAGGCGATAGCCGCCCTTGCGCTGGGGACGGAGAGCGTGCAACCGGTGGAGAAGATTTTTGGCCCCGGCAACCGTTTTGTAGTGGAGGCCAAGCGTCAGTTGGTGGGGGCCGTTGCCATTGATTTGCTGCCCGGCCCCAGTGAAGTAATGGTGCTGGCGGATGATACTGCGGATGCGGAGTTCCTTGCTGCCGACCTGCTGGCGCAGGGCGAGCATGGCCCGGACAGCGTAGTTGTTTTTGTCACCACATCGGAAGCGTTATTGGAGCAGGTGGGGGCGGAAGTGGAACGCCAGGCCGCCCTGCTGAGCCGCGGGGCCATCATCCGGGAGGTGCTGGACAAGCATGCCTACGGTTTTCTGGTTTCTTCCATTCAGGAAGGGGTGGAACTGGTTAATGCCTTTGCGCCGGAGCATTTGGTGCTCGTCACGCGGGATGAAGAAGCCGTGCTGGATGGCATCAGGACGGCGGGAGCCATTTATGCCGGCTCCCTTTCTACTGTAGCCTGCGGGGATTTTCTGGCGGGCCCCAGCCATACGCTGCCTACCGGCGGCGCCGGCAAGTCTTTTTCCGGCTTGCGGGCGGATCAGTTCCAGCGCCGCACCAGCGTGGTGCGCATGGACCGGAATGCCGTGCTGAACTCCGCCCCGTATGTGGCAGAGTTCGCCCGGGTGGAGGGGCTGGACGCCCATAACCACTCCATTCAGGTGCGCGCCGCCCGTATGGACCGGTAATCCCGGATTTTTTTCAATTCTCTCCATGATGCAACAGCGGGGAATCAGGGAACGGTTGCCAATTGCAGCAGGTCTCCTTGTTGCCGGATATGGCGGTATGGGCGTTTCCCGGCATCATGGGGGTGGAGTGGCGCCGGCTGTTGAGAGCATGATAGCCGGCTTGCCGATTTGTTGGCGAGATTCGTTGGGATGGAGCGTCCGCGGGAGGGGCGGATTCATCCATTTGCTCGGAAATCCCGCGTAATCGTTTCACCGCATTCCGCATGTTCAAGTCCCTCATCCGCACGTTTGCCATTGTGGCGGCCTTCATCGCGGGGTACATGATGCCCGGTCTGCATGTGTACAGCTGGACGTTCAAGTGGATGCTGATTGTGATGCTGTTCGTAACCTTTCTGGGCATCCGCTTCAAACGCATGAAGCCGGAACGGGCTCACTGGCTCCTGACGGGGGCTAATCTCATGGTCGCCCTGGCGGCATGGGGTGTGTGCCGCCTTGTTTTTGGGGATGGGTATCTGGCGCAGGCCGCTTTTTTCGTAGGCATCATGCCTACAGCCACGGCGGCTCCCGTGGTGATGGGGCTGCTGGGCGGCAGCGTGGAGTTTATGCTGACCGCTCTTTTGCTGATTAACGGTATTATCTGCGCCCTGCTGCCTTTCATCCTGCCGGCGGTTGTGGGGCGGGGCGGTTTTGAGATTTACCTGAACGTGGCCCAGAATATTTCCCTGGTCATGTTGCTTCCCCTGGCCCTGGCGCTGGCGGCGCGGCGTTTTTATCCGCGCGCCATTGCCTGGCCCAGGAAGTTGAAAGACGTCACCTTTGGCATTTGGGTGGTGATTCTGGTTTTGATAGCCGCAAACGCTTCTTATGATATTTCCTCCCGTGAGGGCATTTCGGAACGTGTTTTGGAACAGATTGGCGTGATTGCCCTGCTGGTTTGCGGGCTCAATTTCGGGCTGGGGCATTTGCTGGGGGGGCGCACGCGCGCTGCGGAGTGTAGCCAGGCGCTGGGCCAGAAGAATACCACCCTGTCCATTTATCTGGCTTTGACGTATGCCAGCCCCATTGCCGCTCTTGGCCCCACGTTTTATGTACTGTGGCATAATTTATGGAATGCCTGGCAGTTGTACCGGGCGTCCGAACGAAAGCGCAGGGATGGATAAGGGATGAGCCAACCGGTCCGGCGGAGGCGTCCGGCAGAGTTATAGGGGTGTTCATAGCCGGAAAGAACGGGTGGGAGGGGCTTTTGATCCGGTTCCCAATGACGGCCGGCAGACTGTTGATGGTTCTTTTTTATCCACGGTCAGAAACGGCAGAGGATTGCTCCCCGTGCAAAAAGCTTGAAATTCGGGGAACGCCCGGTAACGTTATGCACCTGTTATGCAGGCATCTTCTCCTTTGCCCCCTCTGTCTCCGCGTACCAAGTGGCTGATTGCCCTGTGCCTGTGCGTTCTCGTGATGCTGCTGGAGTTTCTGACGTACCATATGGCGTACCGCATCGGCTATGATGAAGGGATGCTGACCACTCCGCCGGTGGTGGTGCAGAAAAGCGATGAAAAGGCCATGCAGAATTTGTCCCGCTTTATGGCGGATGTCTTTGCCTCGCGCGAGAGCCTGGCCGGCATTCTGGACAACCGGGAGGAACGCCTGGCATGGATCAGGGATCCGGAACTGCGGACAGAAACGGCCTGGGGCCTTACCCGCGAGTTGATTAGCCGGGGCGGCGCCATTCTTGCTCTGCCTGCGGCCAGGGAATTAATTGACGCGGGATACGCCGCCGGACGCTGTCAGGTATGGGCCCCCCGCGCGGATGCCGTGGCAAAGGCCCTGTTGGCGGAGCACCAGTACACTTCCGCCTACGATTATTTGAAAACCGCAGAGGAGGGATATGAGAAGGAAGGAATGACCGAACCGCTGGTGCGGACCCTTCAGACCATGAGCTCCATTGACCAGATGCTGAACAGGAATGAGCAGGCAAATATGTTGCTCCAGCGTGCGGTGGATGCCGCCTCGCATCTGGGGCCGGATGCCCTCCCTGTCAGGTCCAGGCTTTTGGCCGCCCAGGGAAGGCTGGCGCGCACTACGGGACGCATTCCGGAATCGCGCGAGTATTTCAAGAAAGCTCTGGCCCTGTGTTCCCAGCCGGACAAGACCACCGGAGACCTGGCCCTGGCCAGCATCAGCATGGGGGAGGCCATGTTGGAAGCCGGCAGGAAGGAGGAGGCCAGGGAATTGTTTTTAAAGGGACTTTCCGGCTCGGAAAATGCCTCTTACCTGTTGAATGACTGCCTCAATGCCCTGCGCGGTTTGGCCCGCATTTCTACGGAGCAGGGGAATTATGAGGAAGCCCTGGCTTATCTTTACCAGGCGGAAGGAGCTGCCCGCGGCGTATTGCCGGCAGACCATGCTTTTTGGGCCGGGTTATATGATCAAAGGGGGTGGGTCAACATCTTGCGCAAGGCCGCTCCGGAAGCCCGGGCGGATTTTTTTAAGGCCATTTCCAACAGCTCTGCTTCTCCCGTCATTTCCGCACAGTCACGCGAAGGGCTGGGCAAGGCATGGCTGGATGCCGGGGAGGGGGGTAAGGCCAAGGAGAATCTGGAAAAGGCTCTTCAGTTGCGGAAGTCCCATTTCGGCTCGGATCTTCTGTCCCTGGGCCGCGTATATTATTCCCTGGGGCTTGCCTGCGATATGGCAGGGGACAGGGATGGCGCCCTGATTGCTTATGCCGGAGCGGTGGATTCCCTGTTGAAATGCGTGGAGGGGGCGGAACGCAGAGATTTGCTGGTGCAGTCTTATCTGTGCAAAGCGTACGCCCTGTGCGACGGAGAACAATGGAAGGAGGCCGCAGAGGCTTTTGAGGCGGTTCTTCCCATGCTGGAAGGGGAGCAGCGGTCGGAAAATTACAAACAGCTTGGACGCTGTTACGACGAACTGGGCATGAAGGAGAAAGCGGATGACTGCTGGAAGGAATCCGGTTTTCCCCGGGTGCGCATGGCGTCCCCCGGACGCAGGACCTCCGTGAAGTCCAGATCTTCACGGAGATAGGATGCGGGGGCTTCGTAAGACGTTGTGAGGCGTTTATTTTGCTTGATTTGTGCCGTCTTTTTGGCTCAATGCCTGCATGAGTTCCGAGCGCCATTTTTCCAGTAAGCCCTACCGTCCCGCACGCAAGAAAAAGTCTTATTGGAAACCGGTCCTCTTTCTGGTCCTTCTGGGTGGGCTCTGGTTTGGCTACATCCAGTGCTGGCCTACGATAGAAGGGTGGTTCAAGCCAACCATCCATGAGGTGCACAGCCAGACGCAGGCCATGGGGCATTTGCAGGATATGCTGGCTTCCTGGAACGGCTCCGATGCAGAGCTGGCGCAGATGGCATCCTCCGTGGACAAGCAGGTGGAATGGATGAATTCTCCCGAAGCCAGAGATTCCTTTGCATGGCTTTTGGCGGTGGAAATGGACCGGCGCGGCATGTTGAAAGAATCCGAACCTATGCTGGCTGCGCTCCTGGAAAAAAAGCTCGCCGCTTCTTCCTCCATGGCGGCGGAGGACAAAATCCGCCTCCTGGGCGTCAGCCTGAACTGGGCGCAGGAATTCGCCCGCCGCAAGCATGATGCCGTGGCGGAAAAGCTTTATGAAGTGATTTTGAAAAATACGCCGGAGGACCAGGTTTCCATCCATTTAGCTTGCCTGGAGCCATTAATCCGTTATGCGTATGACCAGGCCAGGTTTGAGCGTTTTTCCGCGTTGTGCAAACAGGCTGTTTCTCCTGTCATGAGGAGCATGCTTGACAAGCCGGAGGATGTGAAGAGCATGGTAAAAATCCTGTTGCTTCAGGATACCCTGCCTGACAAGGCTACCGGGTTGCCCAGCGGCACAGGAAGCGCGATTGCCCGGGAGCTTCTTACTAAATTCCGCCTGACCGCCAATCCTGATATGGGCCGCATTATCCTGAATGAACTGAAGATGCCGCTTAATGCGCGCCGGAAGTATTCCCAGGAAGAATTGAAGGCCATGGCCGACCAGCTGGAAGCAGCCCTGATCTGCTTCCGTGCGGCTGAAACGGAGATGGACTGTACGCCGGAGACAATGCTTGCCCTGGCGCGGGTAAGGATGCAAATGGGGGATTTGAGGGAGGCTTCCCGCCTGTTGTCTCGTGCGGAAGGAGCCGCCATGACGCTTGGCGTGGATGCTCCCCGTATTTTGAGCGGCTCCAGCCTGAGCCAGGATATTGCGTCCATGCGCTCCCAGCTTGAAAAATACAGCCAGGCAGAGGCTTTGGTGAAACGGGCTTATGAAGATGTGAATATCGCCGCGGCTTTCCTGAAGGCGCGGGATTACGATCAGGCTGTGAAGTATCTGGAGCAGGCAATGAAAGTGGCCCGTGAAAATACCACGTTTGTTCAGGCTCTTCAGCCGGTCATTCTGAATCTTCAGGCGGAGATAAGCGCCGGCAGGGAACAGTGGGCTTTGTCGGAGGCCCAATATGGAAAGTTGATTGAGGAGTGGGATGCGTTGACTCCGGAAGATAAGGAGAAACTCCGGAACAATCTGGCCTCTATTCAGTTGGGAGAGCTTTACCATGAAATTCACCGCAACTGGGCTGGCGTGTGTCTCAAGCAAAAGCGAACCACGGAGGCCCGCAGGGTGCTGGGAAAAATAGGGGAAGTTCCGGCGGAAGAGCCGGAGAGGCGCGCCTCGCGCCGCCGCCGCAGATAGTCGCCCCTGCTCTCAGTCAGGCTTTCCTTTTTTGGAAAAGGCAAAGTTCTCAATTGGCATACCGGAGGGACGCAAAGTTTCCAGGAGGCTCCGGTTGGGGGCTTGAACCGAGACAGGATGTCTGCGGGCGGTTGCGTGATTGCTGAAGGGGCTTTTTACGAGAAATGCCGCTTTAATCCTCCCATGGCATCATCAAAGAACTTTGGGCAGGTTCCGTTTCCCTGTATTGACGGGTATTCCGCATTCTGAAGGGAAATACGGATTCCAGACCTGTCAACAAATTATATGCCTCTTTTTGCAAATGTAACGTTTCCGGTATGATTCATACCTTCAGGCAGAACTGAAAAACAGCTTCCGCAGAATCTTTAGTTGCGGACTTTGGCTTTCTGCCTCACATGGCTGAGAGCCCTTTTCCCATGAACCATTTTTTCACGGCGGTCAGCTGCGGACTGACGGCGAGAGCGCACAGTATATTTTGCGAAAATTTGGCTAACCGTAAGGTTGCCCTGTTCGAAAAGTTTGAAAATATTATCTCTCACCCTCATGGCTTCCTGAAGCGCCGCATCAGCGCCCCCGTATTGAGAATCGGAGAAATAACGGGTGAATAAACGCTTGTTCTTACAGATCGCCAACCGGTAGCCCTGAAAGGCCGTTGTTTCGTAAGTGTAACGGGTGATGTTTTTACAAGGCATATGAACAGGAGTTGTGGGACCGGATGATAGAAGCAGTGGTAAGCTTCTATTAGGATAGGTTCCATTTCCTGCAAAATCCAGAAAAAACACAATTTGTTAGATTGAGCGCAAAAAATGCACCGCTAGATGTTTGTAGACAGTTTATTGCGGTGTGTCATACCTGACATAAAAACAACCGTCGGAAACGCGGATTTTCAATTTTTCTCCTGCCTTCACCTGGTTTGTTTGCCGGATAAGCTGCTTATCCTGGTTTTCCACCAGGGCATATCCGCGGCGAAGGGTCTGTTCCGGGCTGTGAGCTTCAAGACGCGTCTGAATCAGAGTAAGTTGTGAAGATAAATCCGCCATGCGGGCGGCGACTGCATGAGATAAGCCGGCCTGAAGGGAAGCCAGAAGCTGCGTGCGCTCCCGATTCCTGTGGGCCGGGTGGCGCATTTGTAGATGGTGTTCCAATTTATTGATATTCAGTGTGCTCTGAAAAATTCGCGTGGCTGCGGCATTTTGCAGGGTTTCTTGCATATCGTCCAGGCGCTGGGAATAAGGGGAGAGCAGGGAATACGCATCCAACAGTTTCCCCCGCAGGTAAACATCCAGTTTCAGCTTGGAACGCAATAGGGAATGCCGTGCGGAGGCCTGAAGAGCCTGTTCCATTCTGGACAGTTTGCGGAGCCATTCAGGTCCGTCCGGCGTGGCCAGCTCCGCAGCTGCGGTGGGGGTGGGCGCGCGCAGGTCCGCTGCGAAATCCGCAATGGTGAAGTCCGTGTCATGACCCACTGCGGAAATCACGGGAACGGTGCATTCGTAAATGGCTCGCGCCACCGTTTCTTCATTGAAATTCCACAAATCCTCAATGGAGCCGCCGCCGCGGCCTACAATGAGCACGTCCACGGGGGGAAGGCCGTTGGAGGGAGCTCCGGACCAGGCGCGCACGGCAGCCGCTATTTCGTGCTCCGCTCCCGTCCCCTGCACGCGTACAGGCAGCAGATAAGCCTTCACCCACGGAGCACGGCGTTCCAATACGTGCCGTATGTCCTGGATGACGGCGCCAGTAGGGGAGGTGACGATGCCGATGGCGCGGGGGAACGTGGGAATCTTTTTTTTATGTTCCGCGTCAAACAGCCCCTCGCGCTGGAGCTTTGCTTTCAACTCCAGAAAGCGAGCCTGCAAATCTCCCTGTCCCGCGGCTTTTACCTGCCTGATGACCAGCTGGAGCTGTCCCCGGTCCGGGTACACGGTGGCGTTGCCCAGGACATGGACTTTCATCCCTTCCTGGAGCCGTATGGGACATTTGGATGCCGCTGCCTTGAAAAAGGCGCAGAAAATTTCCGCTCCCTGCTCCTTCAGGGTGAAATAAACGTGGCCGCTGGTGTGATGCCTGACGTTGCTCAGTTCTCCCACTACCCACTGGGTACCCACGGCGATGCTGACTGTGTCCCTCAGGCGGTAAACGAGCTGTTTGACCGTGATGGGGTTGGGCGCGGCGGGCGTTTCCTCCGGGAATTCCATAAATTATGGTTCAAAGGGAATGTTCAGAGCTTCGTACGCCAGCATCCTGCATTGCTTGATATCCAGTTTGCCGGATGGGAGCACCGGAATGCGCTCTACGGGAATAATTTCCTTGGGGCACCAGAGGGCCGGCAGTCCCTGGTCAATCAGGCCATGCCTGATGAGGGTCCGAGCCTGGTGTACGTAATCCGTCACCAGGGTGGTGAGCAGGGCTACGGCTTCCCCTTTTACGGGATCCGGAATGGTGACGACGGCTATCCGTCGTTCTTCGTCCGCCGGATCCAGATTCCAAATGTTCATAATGGCGGCTTCCAGGGCTTCATGAGGCACCATTTCCCCGCCTATTTTGGAGAAGCGGGAAATGCGTCCTTCAATCTTCAGGAAGCCGAATTCGTCTGCGGAACCTATGTCTCCGGTTTTTAGCCAGCCGTCCACGAAAATGTCCCGGTCGATTTCCGGGCCGCCCAGATAGCCGGGAAAGATATTCGGCCCTTTCAGCCAGATCATGCCGGGAGTAGTGATGGGGACCACGCGTCCCGTGTGGGGGCTGGTGATGCGTATGGCGAGTCCGGGAAGGAGGGCTCCTACGGAACTCTTCTTCATGCCGGGAATGAAGTCTCCGGCGGCATTGGATGGCGCCGGATCAATGAAGTTGACGGAACAGACGGGAGATGCTTCCGTCAGGCCGTAGCCCTCGCAGGGAATGACGCCGAATTTTTCCCGGAAAGCAGTAGCAAGGTCTTCCGGCAATTTTTCCGCGCCAACGATCAGATAGCGGACGGTTTGAAAGGTGTCCGTTTCGCAACGTTTCATAAAACCGCGCAGGAAAGTGGGTGTAGTGACTACCAGACTGATTCCGTACTGCTTGATAAGGGCTCCCAGCCGTTTAGCCTCAAGAGGGGACGGGTAGGTGACCATGTCATACCCGCCGATCATCGGATACCAGAGTCCGATGGTGATGCCGAAGCAGTGGAATACAGGCAGGCTTCCCAGAAACCTGCTTTGCGGTTCCAGCGTAATGCGGGAAGAACATTGAGAGATGTTGGAAAGAAGATTGTGATGGGTCAGAGGCACGCCTTTAGGCTCTCCGGAAGAGCCGGAAGTGAACATCAGCACGACTTCGTCTGCTCCTGTAGGCGCATCCAGCCCCAGCTTCTTAATAATGAAACCCGCTGTCAGGAATTTAATGGCGAGGCCCCAGCGTTTGGCGGAACCTTTAAGCAGGGGAAGTTCCCGCTCCATGAGGATCAGATCCCGCTGGGGGGGCCACGGGAAATTCTGGAGCTTTCGCATGAAGGTATCCGCAGTGATGAACCAGTCCACGCCGGACTGCTTTACAGAGCTGGCGAAAGCTCCTTCCGAGGCGGAATAATTAAAATTCACCGGCGTTTTTCCGGCGAACAGGCAGCCCAGATTAGCAATGGCCGCCCCCTTGCCCGGCGGAAGAATGATGCCGACCCGGCGGTTTGCGGTAATTTTTTTCAACCTCTTGGCAAAGGCTACGGAAATGGCCAGCAGCTGGCCGTAGGTCAGCGTCGTGTCGTCAATGCCGTCGATGACCCGGCAGTCGGAATGAAGTTTAAGGCTGCGGAAAAGGAGGGCGGACAGGGAACCGTGGAGCTGGGGCAGCGTGGCGTATGCCTGGGCGGAGCATTCCAGCCACGCGGAAGTAAGGCGCGCCGCCATCTCGGCCCCAGGGGCCAGTTTGGGGAGAATATGTATCTGGATATCCGCCTGGGCGTCCGTATCGGCCTCCGCGTCCAGCACGGAGTTCGTATAAAAGCCGGTATATACCGGTACGGGGGAAATGTGCAGGGCTTCCAGAGCCTTGATGACCCGCGCCGGAATTTGGCTGATGGAGCCTTTCACATGGGAGACGGGGCCGGGCAGGAATACTACTCTTTTGCCTGCGTTAAGGCGTTCCATGATGGCGGAACGCAGCGCAATAGGGTCGCTGCCCCCGGCCTGGAACAGGATGCCGTCCGCTTTAGTGGATTCCAGATGGGAGGCGGTGGCTGTATCCGGAGGGAGGCCTTCTTCCACCAGGTAGGTCATGCGGTCCCTGCCCAGTTCTTTTTCGAACATCAGCAGGGTTTTATAAGATACTTTGTTGAAAATCAACAGATCACCTGATTCGGATAAATTGGAGGAACCAAAAATGGCCATGGGAAAAAGATAAAAACTTGCTTGAGGCATTTTAGCAAGTTGCAGGGCCGGGAGCAAGGAGGAAAGATATGACCCCGGTTGCTTTTCCTTTAGTCATGCCTGTTATTGAAAACCTTTCCCGGCTTGGTGCGCTTTTATGAAAAAATGTTGTTTTTTGTGGCATGGTCTGGATTCTGCGTTTTTCTCCTGCGGAGGCGTTTCCGTGAATCAGTTTGTTCCGATATTGCACTTGCTGATTGATGGAGCTGGCAGGCAGCAACATCTTCGGACGTGAAGCAACTGGGGGAAATCCGGGTCAACGCGGCGCAGGACCTGGGAGACCGCAGGGGAGAAACAAACGTCACCCTGCTGGGCAACCCCGGCTTCGCGCAAAGCGTGAGAGGGGCGAAAGCGGGAACGACGGCGCTGCAGCTCGGAGCGGGGCTGGGCGTGTCCGTGGAGACGAAAGGAACCGTCTTCGTCAACGGCAACGCGTATATCCGTGACGGAGCCGGCTCTACTGTTCGGAGAGCAGTTTTCATAATATATTGGAATAATTTATATTAAAATTGTTTTTGCGTCAAAATCGCTTGGATTCATAAAGCGGATTAAAAATTCGCCGTGCGATGGGAACCGGGCCAATATACCAGAGTTGGCCCGATTGTTTGTTTATACTGATAAGGATAGAGTGATGGATATCCTTGGCTCCAGACCAGATAAAGGATGAAAGGTCTCTTCTGAAAGATGCGCAACACCTAAGGAATCAATGTTTAAGCTTGTAGGAGGATTTTTAATCCGCTAATGATGATAAAAAGCCTCCTGTCAGGTTCGGGAGGAATTTTCACGTATGCCCTTTTAAAAACTATGAAGTTGCACCTCCCTTTAAGTCTTTTGTCCTCCCTGCTTGCCTGCATGGCTGCTGTTTCCTCACCGCATGCCGTTGCGGAAACCTATACATGGCTGGGAGGAACGGTGGATGTTCATTTGAATACTAACTGGACTCCGGATTACGGCAGCAGCAACTGGTCGGCAACATGGGCCGGAACGGCGACAAACATCATGCGTTTTGATGTGGGTAGCATGACGGGGCAGATCAAGGCTCTCCAGGCTTCTTTCGATACGCTTTCACTTGGGGGAATAACTGTTACGGATAATTCCGATGGATTCAGCGTTTCCAAAAGCAACGGCTCCAACCGCACCGTTAATTTACGTGATGGAGGAGAAGGGTATACGCTATTTGACATAGGCGGGGATTTTTCTCTGGGAGTTGCCAGCCAAGTATGGAACGGAGTTGTTTTCAACTCCAACGCCCTGTTTAAAATTGCCTCCGGCAAGACCATGAATATTTACGGTGGTCTGGGAACGGCTGGAACGGGAACCAGGACGATGACGGTGGGGGCGGACGGTTTTGTGGGAACCCTTATCCTGAATACGGCTGCCCAGTCTTCCATGACGGCTGATTGGGTCATTTCCCATGGGGCGACCGTTCAACTGAACAATGCCGCGGCTTTGGGGTCCGGATCGGTCAGCTTAAACGGCGGCAATATAACGGCCCAGCACGATACTGTTTATAACAATGCCCTGGCCGTGAGCGGTTCTTCCGGCATGACCGTGAATGCTGCCACGCGGTTTGCCAGTGTCAGCCTTTCCAATGCCGCTGTCCTGAACATGAACGGAGGGACGCTTGGCATTGCGAATGCCGGCGTTTTGACACTGGGCTCTTCAGGGACTATTACGGGGAATTTGACGCTGGGAAACGCGTCTCTCCTGAATTTTTCCGCTCTTCCGGCTTCCGGAGCATATTTGCTTAATGTAACAGGAACGCTGACCGTGGGCAGTGAATTGCTTCTGGGGCAGGGAACGATTGAAGGCGTAACCTGGACGGAGGGCTCTTACAGTCTGGTTCAAGCGGATTCCGTAGAGGGAGTCCCTGCCAGCTCTTTCGTTCTGGGCGACAATCTTCTGGGTTCATGGAGCACGGAAAACAATAATCTTACCCTGGTTGTGGAGCAGGTGGCTTTGCTTGAATGGAAAGGCGGCGACGGGATATGGTCTGTAACTGCTCCGGCTTCTTCACCGTGGAAAAATGACGGTGTGTACAATAATGCTTCCGGAGTGGTCATGGGAGATATTGACGGAAGTTCTCTGCAAACAGTAACCATTGATGGAGTTGTCTCTCCCTCAATCATGATGGTCCAGGCGGATACGACGGATTATGTGTGGAATGCCGCAGATGGAGGAGGTGCTCTGGAAGGCAGCGGTAATCTGGAGAAGACCGGCAGTGCCAAGCTGACCATTAATATGGATAATGCTGATTATGCCGGAAAGGTCATTCTGGAGGGTGGAACGCTTGAAATGGGGAATGACGCTGCTTTAGGCACAGGGGATTTGGCGTTTGACGGCGGTATCCTCCGGTATGGAACAGGGGTAACGGCGGATATTTCCGGTCAGATTTCCTCCATGAGCAAGAGTTCCGTGAAAGTGGATACCAACGGCAATAACGTAAGCTGGGCTTCCGCAGATCGTTACAAGACGCTGAACCTGGAAAAGTCCGGCGACGGCGTGTTGGCTCTCGGCGGCGCCGTGTATACGGGGGCCCTGACGGTGGATGAAGGGGGCGTGTCCATTGCTTCCGGCAGTGTTCAAACGAAGTTTTCTGCGGGAGTTACGGTGAATGCAGGCGGGACGCTTGCCATTTCCAGCACCATTAACGGAATATCTGCCGGAGACAATGCCAATATCGTCATCAACGGCATGAGCGGAGCAGGGCGGATTGAGCTGGACAACCAGGCTGCCAGGTCCCGTTTCTATATTTCCGGAGATAATTCTTCCTTTATCGGGGAATTGGTGGCGGCCGGGCTGAACAATAATCCGGGAAATTCGAATGATGCCCGCGACCTTCAGTTTGCCACCGCCGCCAGTATGGGGCGGGGAACGGTCACCTTGAATGGACGCGGTTTCTGGCTGGGAACCGTCAACACGGCGGATACCGCTGTTATGGCGACAATCAATGTTCTGGAAAAAGGTTCCTATCTGAACGGGGGAAGCGGAAATTCCTATTACTTCGGCGGGGCGTTTACCGGGTCTGGCTCCATGACCACAGCTCTGGGCAATGCGTTCGCTTATTTGACGGGAGATATGACCGGGTTCCAGGGAGCATTTTCCCACACAGGCGATTCCCTGTTTACATGGGTGTTCGGCAACAATACGGATGCAGTTCTGAATGATGGAAAGCTTTTCGGGGATGGCGTGGTGTTGAAGGCTGACGGAGGGACAAGCCTGTTTAAATTTTCCTACACCAATGATATTATCCTGATGAACGCCACTGTAGGAGCGGCAGGGGCCTTGAACGCCAGGGTGGAACAGGCCGGAGCCGGAACGCTGGTGCTGACGCAGGATAATAGCGCGACGGGAACGCTCGCCATTACCGGCGGCACGGTTCAGCTGGGCAATGGAGAGGCTTCCGGTTCCTGGGCTGGGCAGATTACCGGAGCAGGGGCGCTGGTGGTGGACAGGGCTGCCGGTTCCGCGGCCCTGGAACTGAACTCCACCAACAATTATCAGGGAGGAACTACGCTGAATGGCGGTACAGTGAAAGCTCTGGGCGCCGGGTCTCTGGGCGCCGGAGATGTTTCCGTCAACGGCGGCGCCATTCTGGATATGAACGGCCAGGAGATTGCCAACAATGTCACTATTACCAAAGGAGGGCTGCAACATGCCGTCTCTTATGTTACGGCGGGCGGCGTAACCGTAAACGCGGAGGCCGATTCCGGGGATATTGATTTGGGCGGGCTGTCCGGCGACAAAGTGGGCAGCATCAACACCGCTACGGCGGGAACGTCCATTACCGGGCTGACAGGGAATCTGACGCTGACGGGAAGCAATTCCCTGCATGTGGGAGTGGAAAATACCACGTATGCCGCTGCCGGGGACCAGAGTAGCCTGATTCAGTTTAATGATACGGCTACGGGGACTGTTTCTTTCGGCGGAGATTCTTCCGATCTCACGCTGCACATGGATATTGATACGGATATCCTGATTGCCATGCGCGAACAGGAATCTGTCGGTATTCTGCTGACAGACGGGACGATTACCGGATTGCCGGACAGCGGCCTGGTGGCATGGCTCAACCGGCATCTTACGTTTAATGCTACGCTGGAAAGCCTGGGCTTTGGCATCCAGGGAGTGGATGGCGGCAGCATTATCATTTCCGGAAGAACGGACCAGATTTATATCGCTTCCGCAGACGGTTCCTCAGTAACGGAAATTCCGGCCCTGAATTCCTATGCGCAGGTGATTGTGGACACGAATCTCACCCTGAATTTTGACGTACCCGCAGCCAATACGGACAAGACTGTTATCCGGCATCTTTCCTCCGGCACCAGCAGCACGGGTAACCTGGCGGTGAATGCCGCCGGAGACGGTTCCCTGGAAATCGAACTTGCGAACGATCTGAACGACTCCGTGTTCAACGGCAATCTTACCGTGAACGGTGACGGCACGGACCTGATCAAGACGGGAGAAAAGACCTTGGCACTGAATGGCAATGTCAATACCCCCAATGCGGTTGTTGTTAAAGAAGGCACGCTGGAACTGAACGGAAGCGCCAACAATGCCGGCACGCTGACTCTGGCCTCCGCTTCTGCAGATGCAATGGCGCGCACCGTGATTGGAGGGACTGTCACAGCCACTCTGTCGGATGAAGATGAAGGCGGTTCCTTGGAAATTGCTGCGGGGGGAATATTCAGAACCGCTGGGGATTCCGTCCTGGATCAGGAGACTTCCATTTCCGGAGCGGGGAGTTTGAATATTCAGGAAGGTTCCTCCCTCTCCCTGACGGGGGAAGCCGGCCTGTCCGGAACTTCCGTGACGCTGAACGGAACGCTGAGCCTGTCCGGGACTGGGGAAAAATCTATCCAGTCCCTCTCCGGTTCCGGAATGCTGGCGTTGAACGGCGGCGCCCTGTCTGTCACTTCCGCTTCCGCCAGAAACGGTTCTTTCTCCGGTACGTTGGATGGTGAGGGGCGCATTGACGTATCCGGCAGCGTGACCCAGGTAATGCAGACGGGAAGCTCTACGTATGACCTGGGCGTTCATGGAGGGGGGACGCTGGTATTGAAAGGCACCTCTGCCGCTCCCTCGCTTGATTACCGGAATGTTGCAGTAGGTTCTGCCGGCGCCCTGCGTATTGAAGCCATTGGACATGAAGCCGGAGACTCCAATACCTCCTTAAACGTCGGCAGCATTGATTTCCAAAGCGGTTCTACGACGGAATTCGTTTATAATCTAAGCGCGGCGGATCCTTTCGGCTCCGCTATGCTGACGGCGGATTCCATCACCATCGGGAATGGGGCGGGGTTCTCGCTTGCCAATATGGAAGGCAACACGGGGCTGGGAACGTATGACAGCCTGGACGGCGTGGTTCTGATGACAGCGGACACGATTGACGGCCTGGCGGAGGGAGAATCCATATCCGTGGGAACTTCCGGCCTGTTTGCCGTTTATTACAAGGATGCGACCATGAGCCGGGAGGGCAATCATATTGTGCTGAATGCCACGGTGCAGCAGGACAATATTTTTACGCCTGCGGTGAACTCCCATAATTCCGGAGCAGGTTCCGACCTTCTGTGGGAGGCCAAGAATAATCTGGATGCCACTTCCCAGCTTGGGCAGGTGATGCATTCCATCAGCACCATGGTTACGGGAGATCATTCCGACCTGGCGGGAGCATCCAGGGCTTTGGCAGCGGTGTCGGGAAGCACAGTCAACGCGCTGGGTACGGCGCAGCGGGACGCCCTGCGCGACCAGATGGGCTGGATCCGCAACCGGACCACCCTCATGGGCGTCAACCCCGCCTACGTCAACGACGACCTCCCCCGCTTCCACATGTGGATGGAAGGCACCGGCTCCTACGCCCAGCTCGACACCCGGGGAGATGAAAGCGGCTACCGGCTCACCACCTGGGGAGGTACTGTGGGCATGGACGCGGACCTCAGCGACCGCGTCACCGTGGGAGCGGCCTTCACGGCCAGCTACGGCGACCTGACGGCCAGCGCGGCGGACAGCGCCGACGGCCACCTGGACAGCTACTACGCCAGCCTCTTCGGGCGCTACCAGAACAAACGCTGGGCGCACACGCTCATCCTGACGGGAGGATGGAACGACGCGAAACTCAACCGCACGGTCAACTACGGGGAAGGAAGCTACAGCACGCAGGGCAGCACCAGCGGGTGGGGCCTTGGAGCCATGTACGAACTCACCTACGACATCTACCTTGACGAAAACCGCAGCAGCGTGCTGCAGCCGCTGTTCAACGCCTCGGTGGTGACGACGCGGATGGACGGCTATGAAGAAACGGGAGCGGGCAACGCGGGCCTGAACGTCGGCCGGCAGGACTGGACGACGGGAACAGTGGCGCTGGGCGGCCGTTGGATGGGTCTGATAGGCAGCAACATCTTCGGACGTGAAGCGCTGGGGGAAATCCGGGTCAACGCGGCGCAGGACCTGGGAGACCGGAGGGGAGAAACAAACGTCACCCTGCTGGGCAACCCCGGCTTCACGCAAAGCGTGAGAGGGGCGAAAGCGGGAACGACGGCGCTGCAGCTCGGAGCGGGGCTGAGCGTGCCGGTGGGGACGAAAGGGACCGTCTTCGTCAACGGCAACGCGGACATTCGGGACGGGTCCAGCTCGGTGAACGGAAGCGTCGGCTACCGTTACGACTTCTAACAGAAAGTAACGGGAAAGGAGGCTCCCCGCAGCCTCCTTCTTCCGGGTCCTCCAGAGCCGTTCCGGAACAACTCCGGAACGGCTCTGTTGCCCAGGGAAAACCCGCCAGTGCCCCAAGAGGGGCAAAAATGAGGTAAAAACGCGCCAAATGTTCCCGGCCCCCTCTTCCGCTATCCGGAGCCGGAAAAAACCGGAACGCGAGTAACAGGGCCTTTTTTATGCGATTTCAGCGGTTTTCCATTCCAATACCACTTCCACCCGCAATTCATCTCCGTGCATGAGCTGGTGGGAAGTGAGGGAGTCACGGAAGAACAGCAGGGATTTCATGGAATCTCCCGCATGGGTTTCTTTTCTGAAATGCAGGTGAATTCCCGTCAGTTGATGGTTCTCTAGCCAGGAGTCCGGCAGGGAGTCCAGGGCCCAGGACAGGTAGGCTGCATTGTTGATGTGGCGGTTGAAATCCGTATCGCGGCGTTCCGCCGTCCATTCCCTGATAACTGGCAGAAGTCCCGAAATATCCATGGATACCGGAGTTACCGTTTCGTCGCATGGGGTATCCGGGAAAGAGCTGATGTGCCTGTTTAATGGCACCGGACGCCTGCGGCGTATATCAATGACAGCCCACAGACAGCTTGCTGCAACGATGCAGTTGCCTTGGGCATCCCTGATTTCCAGGTTGCGGCGCGCCAGCAGAGGCGTTTCCTGGGCCGTCCAGGTTCGGAGTTCCACCGTTTCCTTCCACCGGGGAAGGCGGCTGACGGCCGCATCCATGCGCACTTCCACCCAAGCCAGGCTGCGGGACGTTACGAAATCATAGCCGAAACCCAGGCAGGAGGCATGGGCTTCCGCTATTTCCTGAAACCAGTGCAGAACCGTTTCCGGTTTCATCAGGCCATTCGCACCGCTTTCGTAAGTGCGGACGGTTGCCTGAACGGAATAGATTTCCTTGTTGCTGGCATGTTCCATAACATCTTATGCTAGCGGAGCCGTTCTTTCGGAGCCAGTCAAAAACGGGTAATATCCGGCTGTTTGGCATGCCGCACCCCCGGTAAATGAATGGCCCCGTAATTTCCGGGCTGTCTGCCGTGGGGCATGGCATGCAATAGAAATTTTGTCAGCAGCCGCTGAGATTGACTTACCTTATTTCTAGAGAATGCTCCGGAAATAGGCGATGGTCTTTTCCAACCCTTTTTCCAGCGTAATATGAGGCTTCCACCCCAGCTTTTCTTTTGCCAGCCGAATATCCGGTTTGCGCTGGGTCGGGTCGTCCAAGGGCAGAGGGCGGAATACTGTTTTGGAAGAAGAGCCTGTCATTTCAATGACTTTTTCCGCCAGTTCCAGCATGGTGAATTCTTCTGGATTACCCAGGTTGACCGGGCCGGAAAAACCTTCCGTATCCATCATGCGCACCATCCCCTCCACCAGATCGTCCACGTACTGGAAACTCCGGGTCTGTTTGCCCGTTCCGTAAATGGTGATGTCTTCCCCCTTCAGCGCCTGGACGATGAAGTTGGAGACTACTCTTCCGTCGTTAGGGTTCATTCGCGGTCCGTAAGTGTTGAAGATGCGGATGATGCGAACGTCCACCCCGTTCATGCGGCGGTAGTCCATGAACAGGGTCTCCGCGCATCTTTTGCCTTCGTCATAGCAGGAGCGGACGCCCACGGGGTTGACGTTTCCCCAGTAGGTTTCCGGTTGGGGATGGACCATGGGATCTCCGTATACTTCGCTGGTGGAGGCCTGGAGGATTCTGGCCTTGCACCGTTTGGCAAGGCCCAGCATATTCAGAGCGCCCAGCACGGAGGTCTTCATTGTGTGGATGGGGTCAAACTGATAATGGGGAGGAGAGGCGGGGCAGGCCAGGTTGTAGATTTGGTCAACTTCCATGACATAGGGAACGGTAACGTCATGGCGTATTACTTCAAATCCGGGATAATCCGTCAGGTGGAGGATGTTTTGTTTGCTGCCCGTGAAGAAATTGTCCATGCAGATAACTTCATGGCCTTCCCTGAGAAGCCGTTCGCTGAGATGGGAGCCGATGAAGCCGGCGCCTCCGGTAATCAAAATCCTTTTGCTCATGATGGCATGTCCGTGCGTTTGTTCGTTCCGCCGCGCCGGAAGGGAAGCAAGCGGAAAGTTTTCCCCTGTCCGTGCGTTGCGGTTCAATGTCACATATCCGTCACGGGAAGGCAAGCGCATAGCATCCCGGACGGGATATTACAGGGATGTCCGGGAAAGGCAGGGGAGGAACCAGGAAGGTTTTTCCGTACGGACCGGGAGGCGAATTCCGGTTGGTTCCCGGCTGTCCCGCTGGCAGGTTCAGGATTTGGGAATCGTCAGCAGAAAGCTGGCTCCCCCCAGGGTGCCGAATTCCAGTTTCAGGTCTCCCCCCAGGGAACGTGCCGTGTCCCTTGCCAGCGCCAGCCCCAGGCCTACGCCGGGTTTCCGGCTGTTGGTAGCGTCTTTTGTGCGCCGGAAGGGCTTGAAGACAAGCTTGCGGTTTTTCGGGGAAATTCCTGGGCCGTTGTCGCGGAAGCGGATGACGATGTTGTGGCGGTCCGCCTGGACGGTGAGCTGGACTTTGGCGTTTTCCCCCTTGGCGTATTTAATGGCGTTGGAAGTCAGGTTGTCCATAATCTGCTCTACGGAAACGGCATCCGTATGAATAGGAAGGATGCGGATGGGCTGGGCCAGGGCAAAGGAGAAGCTGATGTCCGCCTCCCGGAGGCGGCGTTCTATTTTTTCCGCAATGGGTTCAAAAAGCTCCTGACAGGTGAGCGTGTCCCGCGCGCGGCGAATAGCGTTCCGCTGAAGCCGGGAGTAGGAGAGTACGTTTTCAATCAGGTGTTCCAGACGGCGGCATTCCCGCTGCATGTTGGCATAGTATTCCGGCTTTTTCTGTTCCGGCACCATGCCGTCTTCCAGCATTTCCGTGTACAGGGAAAAGGACGTGAGGGGCGTCCGTAGTTCATGGGTGACGGCGGAGACGAAGTCCCCGCGGCGCTGTTCCAGGCGGAAGGTTCCCAGCATGAGCCAGATGACCCCAGCCGCACCCAGGAGCACCATGCTCCAGATGAGGGTGAGCGTCCAGGTCAGCATTTTTTTGTGGTCCTGAAGAGGAACGGCTCTGGTGTCTCCCGGAAGGAAAATCAGGGGGGCGTTGGCAAAGGGGAGTGCGCCCGCCTGCCGGGTTTCCTCCGGGGGCGGCGAGGACGGGTCGAAGGTTGCCAGGCGGCTGTGGGGAAGCAGCATCTTTACCTGGCCGGGCAGGCGTCTGTTCAGGTTGTCCATGTTCATCAGGGCCCCCTGCAAATAAATGCCGCGGCTGGTGTGCACCTGGCGCAGGATGTAAAGGTTCCCTCCGTCTTCCACGGGAACGAAGGAAGTGACAGTTTCCACTTGTGCCGGAGAGCCGGATACCGTTGGCTCCGGTTCCGGAGATTCATGCAGAATTTCATTCCGGATATCCGTCCAGAGGTTTCCGCTGGACGGAACGGAGGTAAGGGAGGAGACCTTGCCGTTCAGCCGCTGGTAAAGGTCCTTCTGTTCATTCAGCCGCCCGGCAAGCTCCGGGGGAAGAGCGGGGCCGGTTACGCGCCCGGCAGGGGAAATCTGAATGAAGGCTGTAACGTAGTCCGGCAGGTAGGCGGCGAGATTGGAACCACGGGTTGCTTCCCCGGGGGCCGGGGCGCCCATCCTCAGGTCATAGGGGCGTTTGTAGGCGTAAACGGGCTGGTATTCAAAATAGCCGCGGGCCTGTTCGAATGTGATGAAGGAGGTCAGAAGGCGGTCCATTTCCAGCTTGGCTTCATGGGCCAGGGCTTCCACCCTGATACGCTGTTCGGAATGGCCTGTTTCTTCCGCCTGCACCAGCAGAACATGGGTGAGCCATCCGAGCGTGCCGATGACCAGCAGCAGGCTGATTGCCAGCAGAATGATGCGTATGCGCCGGTTCACGGATCAGGAAACGAAGGATGAATTCCAGCGGTAGCCCTGGCTTCTAAGCGTCTCCAGGGGGGAGGCGGAGGCGGCCCCGAGCTTGTCCCGGAGACGCATGACGGTCATTTCCACGGAGCGCGTATCCGTCAGGCGCGGGTCCACGTCCCATACGCGCCGGAGCAGTTCGTCCCTCGTGATAACGCGGTTGGGGTGGGTGGCCATATAGGTGAGGAATTCGAATTCCCGCGCGGTCAGGGAGGTTTCCCTCCCGTCTTTAAAGGTGATCAGGCGGTTGGCGCTGTCCAGGGTGGCGCCGGGGATCCTGATTTCCCGGAGCTGGCGCGGCCGTTCCGGAGACCTGCGCAGAACGGCCTCGATGCGGGCGAGCAGTTCCCGGATGCTGAACGGCTTGACAATATAGTCGTCCGCCCCCAGCTTGAGCCCCTGCACGCGGTCTTCCTCCTCTCCACGGGCCGTGAGCATGATGACAGGCGTTCCGGGGCGTTCCTCAGACATGACCTGCAGCACCTGGAATCCGTCCGCGCCCGGCATGGCCACATCCAGCAGGGCGAGGTCGAAATTGCGTTCCCGCACGGCATGGATGGCGGCCAGGCCTTCTTCCAGAGCCAGCACTTCGTAGCCGGATGCGGTCAGAACGTCCGTCAGGGCATGCCTGATGCTGTCGTCGTCCTCCGCAATCAGAATGGTATAGGCTGAATCACTCATCGTTTGATTCTATAAAACCACAATATTTCCCCTGTTGTATAGAGAAACCTGCGCCCTTTCAGTAACAATGCCATAACAGGCCGTCTTCCCGGGGGGCCTTAGTGATGCCGGAGTTCTCGGAAGGGGGGAGGAAGGCTGCCGGAGGGAATTTCAATGGCCTCCATGGGACCGGGGACAATTCCTTCAAAGAACGGCGTACCTTTGTAGGAAAGGATGATTTTGGAATGCACCATGCCGCCCGTAGTCTGGCGCAAGAAATCCGCATCCCGGAAGACCAGGAGCGTCTTTCCGTTTTCCCCGGGTACAGGACGGCACTGGAAGTCGCCAAGCGGTGTTCCGTCAGCCGCCGTCATCTGGACGGGCAGTATATAGGCTTCCGAAAAAGAAGGAGCGTAAACACCCCAGAAGGAAGTGAGCGCCATAACGACGACGATCACGATGCCGACAATGATTTTCGTGGAGGTGGACATGCGGAGGGCGGTGTTCTGACCCGTACGTCCACCTCCGGTACGGTGGCCGTGCGGCGTCAGCGTTGTTGAAGCCATTCGGCGGCCTGGGGGGCGTAATACGTAAGGATCATATCGGCCCCGGCGCGCCGGATGGATATTAGAGTCTCCAGAACGGTTTCCCGTTCATCCAGCCAGCCGGAGGCTGCGGCGGACTTGATCATCAGGTACTCCCCGCTGACATGGTAGGCGGCTATGGGAAGGGTCACCTGCTTCCGCATGGCGGCCATAACGTCCAGATACAATGTGGCGGGTTTCACCATCAGGATGTCCGCTCCCTCAGCTTCATCCAGCTGCGCTTCCCTAAGGGCTTCCCGGATGTTGCCGGGATCCATCTGGTAGGTTTTTTTATCCCCTTCCTTGGGCGCGCTCTCCAGAGCTCCGCGGAACGGCCCGTACAGAGCGCTGGCGTACTTGGCGGTATAGGCCATGATGGAGACATCGTCCAGGGCTTCGGAATCCAGGGTGGCGCGGATGGCGGCCACGCGGCCGTCCATCATGTCGCTGGGGGAGACGATATCCGCCCCGGCATCCGCGTGGCACAATGCCTGGCGGCAGAGAACCTCCACGGAATCGTCGTTAAGGATTTCCATCGTTCCGTCGGAGCGGAATTCCACCAGGCCGTCATGGCCGTCGGAATTGTAGGGATCCAGGGCTACGTCCGTCATGACGGTGATGCCCGGCACTTCGCTTTTGAGCGCGTAAATGGTGCGCGGGATGAGGCCGTCAGGGTTGCAGGCTTCGCAGGCGTCCGGCGTTTTTTTCTCATCCGGAATGGCTGGAAAAAGATCCAGCGTCCGGATGCCCAGATCCATCAGGCGCTTAGCTTCCTCCACCAGTCCCTTGACGCTCCAGCGCGTGCAGCCCGGCAGGGAGGGGATGGGCTGGTTCCCGGTCCCTTCATGGACGAAGACGGGATAGATGAGGTGTTCCGGGGAAAGGGAGGTTTCCCGGATAAGACCCCGGATGTTGGCGGATTTTCTGTTGCGGCGAGGCCGTATCGGTAGATTCATCATGGTGTGGTAATGAAAAGGTTTTTAGGAAGGCATGGCGTTCCGGGACGGATATGATCAGGGAGCCTTGGGGGCCTCCAGTTCCAGCGGCTGTTCCGCATCGGCCCCGGCGAGCATCCAGCCGACGTCTGTTTGGATGAAGTGCAGGTTGTTGACGGAGAATTCATTTCCAACTGCTGTACGCACGCCGATGGTGGCCTTGATTTCGGCGCAGCCGTCTCTGGCGGCGGGAATATACGCCGCTTTGACTTCGGGAACGTCTTTTTCCCTTACCCCGGTGTGCGGGGTGGGAATCCTCCCCATGACTGTTTTCAATTGGGAGAGCGCGTCTTCAAATTCCTTCACGGAGGCGAAGTTGGACGGGGCCAGCATGCGCATCATGGCCAGGCTGTCCCGGTTCGCCAGGGCGCGGCCGGCGGCGGTTACGGCTTCTTCCGGCGTGGGAAAGGACAGCGGAGGATACGTCCGGTGGAAATCCGCTATGATGCGGGCGGTGGTGGATTCGTCCGGTTTCAGATTCCAGGAAGCGAAAGCGTCCGTCAGGTTCATCTTGAAGACGGGAAGGCCGTCTGTGGGATCCTTGGTTTTTTCCAGCGCATAGCGGTAAATGAGAGCGGGTTTGTCTATGTCCGGCATGCTCATGCGCGGCGGCAGGATGGTCATGGCTCCGATGCTGTGGATGTCCTTGCCGTTCTTCTTCGCGTTGTTTTTATTGGCTTCCTCCTGCTGGTCTTCTTCACGGCTGTTCGGGGCCATCTGGTCGTCCGGATGGGGGCTCAGGGGAACCAGGATGGTATTCGGAAAGGTCATGAAGCTGAGGTGGGTAGGCTGGATATAGCGGTTTTCCTCCCTTCTGTCCTGGAGGCGCATGGCCTTGACCACGGGAATGAGGCGTGCGCTCTGGGTAATGGCGGATTCCGTATAATACGGGGAAACGAGCAGGGCGGCGATGAGGGCCGGGTCGTTCCCCTTCACCGTCCGGATAATCAGGTTCTTAAGTTCGTCGTCCGTTGTTCCCCTGACGTTTTCCTGGCGGAAACGCTTGATATGTTCCAGGGCGGCTTTAACGGCGGCTACGGAGTACTGGTGGGCGAGGCCGAAAATTTTCTTTCTGGCTTCCGAGGACAGTTTTTCCGCTTCTTCCCGGATGCGGTCGTCAAAAGGAAGGAATGTGTTGTCAAAGCTTCCGGGAGTCAGGGAGGCCTTCCACTGGCCCCCTTTTTTCACCAGAGCCACGGCGGTGGCCGCATAGACGTACGGGTTGGTCTTGTCCGGCAGCAGGATGTAGGCCATCGCCAGGTCGCCTTCGGCAATGATGGAGTTTTCATCCACAAAGGGGGGGCGTTCCGGGGCCGCTCCGGTGACATACCCCTGGACCGCCTCCAGACGGGAAAGGATGCTCTTTAGCCTGAGCTGGCTTACAAAGGGGGAAGTGGCGGGCAATGACTGGTATGGCTCGTGTTCCCAGTCCGTTTTTTCCTGAAGGGCGCGGAGCAGCAGTTTGGCCGCGTTCAACGGCGTGCTCTGATCCGGAACGGGGCCGGGGGCCGGGGCCTTGTTTTCCGGCGCCTGGTCCATATTAATTTGGAAACGGACAGGAGAGCCGTCAGGCGGCTGGTCGCCCCGGGAGAACCCGAAGGAAAGGCAGAGGCAGAAAAGAGGGAGGGAGAGGGGGAGGATGTTCATGAGAGCCGGTCGCCACTATGGCATAAACGGCTGCGGGTGTAAATCATTCGTTGGAAGCGTTGACGCGGTCTTTGAAGCGGGGCGGCCAGCCGTGACGCCACGGGAAAAGGAACGAGAGAGGGTAAAGGAAAAGGATGCGTTCAAGAAGAATCCGCCATCCGGACGGAAGGGCTTTTCCGCGGCGTTCATGCCTTGAATTTTCGGGAAGAAAGTCTTTTTGCATTTGCCAACAGCGTTTAAGAGGGGTTTACTAATGCGCGTATGTCCGAACACAAGGAAAGAAAGACTCTTGAAGAACGCCAACAGATGTCTGATCTGGAACGGCTGCGCCACTCCTGCGCGCACGTTCTGGCTACGGCTGTCTGCCGCCTCTGGCCGGATGCCCAGCTGGCCGGCGGCCCCGCCGTGGACAACGGTTTTTATTATGACGTGGAGCTGGAGCATCGCATCAGCACAGAGGATTTTGAGCGCATAGAAGAGGAAATGAAAAAGGTGGTGAAGGAAAACCAGGTTTTCCAGAAGGAAATTATTTCCCGCGCGGATGCCATGAAGATGGCGGAATCCGGGGAATTAGGCGCCCTGGGCCCCCGCAGCGAGCCTTCCCGTTTCAAGATCGACCTGTTGAACGACATCCCGGAGGACGAGGAAATTTCCCTCTACCGCAACGGAGATTTTACGGACCTGTGCGCCGGCCCCCATGTAGGCCGCACGGGCAACTGCAAGGCGTTCAAGATCATGAGCGTTGCGAGCGCCTTCTACAAAGGGGACAAAAACCGCCCCATGCTCCAGCGCATTTACGGCACCTGCTTCCCGAACCGCACCCAGCTTGACGATCATCTGGAACGGCTGGAGGAAGCGCGCCGCCGGGACCACCGCAAACTTGGCCGCGAACTGGGCCTGTTCTGCATTGACGAGTCCGTGGGCCAGGGGCTCATCCTCTGGAAACCCAAGGGGGCTCTCATCCGCCGTTCCCTGCAGGACTTCATCACCGAGGAACTGGACAAGCTGGGCTACTCCCAGGTGTACACGCCCAACATCGGCAAGCTGGACCTGTACCGCACGTCCGGCCACTTCCCGTATTACCAGGAAAGCCAGTACGCGCCCATCCCGGAACGGGACGCCATGGAGAAGCTCAGCCAGGAAGGGGCGTCCTGCGCGGAATTGTTCAATGGACTGGCCACCGGCACCATTGAGGGCTACATGCTCAAGCCGATGAACTGCCCCCACCACATCAAGATTTACGCGAATGACGCCCATTCCTACCGGGATCTTCCCGTGCGGCTGGCGGAGTTCGGCACGGTGTACCGCTGGGAACAGAGCGGAGAACTGGGCGGCATGACGCGCGTGCGCGGCTTCACGCAGGATGACGCCCACATCTTCTGCACGCCTGACCAGCTGGCCGGGGAAATCCGCCAGTGCCTGGGCATCGTGAAAACCATTTTCGGCACGCTGGGCATGACGGACTACCGCGTGCGCCTTTCCATGCGCGACCCGGAAAGCGACAAATACGTGGGTTCCCCGGAAAACTGGGACAAAGCGGAACAGGCCCTGCGGGAAGCCGCGGAATGGCTGGGGGCGGACTACAGCGAGGAAGCTGGGGAAGCCGCTTTCTATGGCCCCAAGATCGACTTCATCGTGCGCGACGCCATCGGCCGCGAATGGCAGCTGGGCACCGTGCAGGTGGACTACAACCTGCCGGAACGTTTTGACCTCCATTACACCGGAGCGGACAACAAGCCTCACCGGCCCGTGATGGTGCACCGCGCTCCCTTCGGCTCCATGGAACGCTTCACGGGGCTGCTGATTGAACACTTTGAAGGGAAATTCCCCACCTGGCTTTCTCCGGAACAGGTGCGCGTGTTGCCTATCTCCGACAAAGTGACGGACGTGGCCGCCGCGCATCGCGCCGCCCTGTCCGCCAGGGGAGTGCGCGTCACGGTGGACGAAACGCCGGATAAAATCGGCGCCAAAATCCGCAACGCCCGCCTGGACCGCGTTCCTTACATGCTGGTGCTCGGCCAGCGGGAGGCGGAAGACGGCACCGTCTCCGTCCGCCACCGGGACAAGGGGGACTTGGGCGCGATGCCTTTTGAGCAATTCGCGGACCTCGTGGCCCGGGAAATCGCGGAGCGTCATATTTCTCCCGTGATTTGAGTTGCCAAGTTATTCCTTTTAGTTTAGTAGTATCCGGACGTGCCAACCAAGCCAACGAAGAATAATGACGGAAATCGCCGCCGTGAGCGCGGCGATCAGACTCGGATCAATGAACGGATTCGCGCGCCCCGCGTGCGGGTAGTGACTGCCAACGGCGACCAGCTGGGCGTCATGAACACGCGCGATGCGCTGGAAAAAGCCAAGGCTCTGGGGCTGGACCTGGTGGAAGTGGCCGGCAATGCCGATCCGCCCGTATGCCGGGTGGTTGATTACGGCAAATACAAATACCAGCAGGCCAAACTGCAGAAAAACAACAAGAGCCGAACCGTCAAGCTCAAGGAAATCAAGCTCCGCATCGGTACGGATACCAATGACTATAACGTGAAAATGGCCCGTACGGAAAGCTTCCTGGATCATGGCCACAAGGTTCGCTTCCAGCTCCGTTTCCGTGGTCGTGAAAACGCCCACCAGGAACTTGGCTACGACGTCTTCAACAAAGTCATCGCGGACATGAAGACCATGGCGCAGGTGGACCAGGCCCCGCGCCTGGCCGGCAACACCATGCACATGGTGCTCTCCCCGCTCCCCGCCCAGCAGCGCGTGAAAAAATTCACCGCCCACCTGGATAAGGACTTCGATTCCGAAGACTCCGCCTTTGACGCGGAAGACGACGAGTAAAACGGCATTTTTTCTTTTTCAGGCTTTCCGCCCTTATAAGGCGGAAAGCCTTTTTTACGGGCGAATGCTTTTCTATAGAGACCCGGGGAATTCTCCCGGAGGCGCTGGAGGAATTGTTTCTTTCCGTTCAATAGGAATCTGGAAACCGTCCGGAACGCTTGGAGAAGATATTGCTCCATTACGAGGATATGGAGCCGATTCGTGGCTGCCGGGTATGTGCAAAAGACGCTATGCCGGGTATTTAAGCATCGTTCATCACTTCCTGAAGGGCAGGAATGGTTTTATTCCGGGCCGGACGCAGGAGGCTATGCGTTCTATTCCTCCTACGTTCGGAGAAACCGGGATGGAACGGGAAGAAGGTGAATAATATCTCAATTTTCTTTGGACATCCGTTTGCGGAAAGGCTGCATGCGGCACATGGTGGCGGTGCGCCAGAGCCATTCCAGGGGGCCGTACAGGAAGCGGGTGAGCCAGAGGCGGCAGGCCCAGCCCTGGAGGAGGAAGACGGCAACGGCCGCGCACAGGCATGGCCACGGCCCCATGTCCTGTGCCAGGCCCAGCCCCCACCCGAAGAAGAGGAAGGTGAAGACCAGCGTCTGGGTGACGTAGCAGGTCAGCGTGCATTTGCCGGCGCTGCTGAGCAGCCGGGTGGGCAGGGGAAGGCCGGGATGGGTGAACAGCAGGACGGCGGCGGAGACGAAAGCCACGGTATAGGAGAGGTTTTCCCATGGATGCAGGAGACGGGCTGCATCCGCTTCCAGAGGGGCGCCCAGCTGCGGGATGAGGTACAGGCGCATTGCCAGCAAAGCCAGGAACAGGAGCCCGGCCACGCCCAGCGTCCGCAGGAACAGGCGGCGTTTGTTGGGCGCGTCTTCAAAGGCGCGCCATCTGCCCGCCAGCATGCCCAGGATGAAGAGGCCTATCGTCTGCCAGAGGCGGCCGCTGAGCAGGAAGAACTGCCATTTGCCCGCCTGCCCCTGCGTCAGGTTCCACAGGGCCGCCTGGCCCCAGCTGCCGTGGGCGTACAGGAATTCCCGCGTGGGGCCCGCAGCCGGGGAGCCCGTATGGAACCAGCCGGAGGAGTGGGGCCACCAGTCCGCCAGCCCGGCATGGTTCAGCAGGTCCATAAGCATGACCGGCTGAATCAGGCACAGGGCACAGAGGGTGATGAGCAGGGGAGTACCGCATTTGTAGAGCATGACCAGGGCAAAGCCCAGGGTGCCGAAGAGGGTGAGGATGTCTCCGTCATAGAACAGGGTATGTGCCAGACCCAGCAGGAACAGGAGCGTCAGGCGCCACATGAAGCGTTTCCGGAAGTCGATTCCTTGTTGCTCCCGCCTGTCCAGCTGGATGAAGAAGCTGAGGCCGAACAGGAAGGAGAAGAGCAGGAAGGATTTGCTGACAAAGAGATGTTCATAGGCCCAGTCCGCCGCGTTGTTGGCCGCGGCCTGCCATCCCTCCGCCGGGGGCATGGGAAGGTACAGGTTAAAGTGGTCGTGCGTGTGGACGATGACGATGCCCAGCAGGGCCAGGACCCGGAGGATGTCCAGAATGGTGATGCGCGCGGCCGGGAGCGGCGTTCCGGCGGGAGTCCGGTCGGTCATGGCGTCAGCAGGGGCGGGAAAAGGATGGGAGCAGTTCCGCCGCGCGCTTCCTGGCCCATTGGTCCGCTTCCAGAATGGGGGCCAGTTCCCCGCGGGGATCCGCCGGGGTGTGGTCGTCCATGACGGCCTCCACCAGTTTCCAGATGCCGGGGAAGGAGATCTGGCCGTGGATGAAGGCATTCACCGCCGCTTCGTTGGCGGCGTTGTAAACGGCGGCCAGGGTGCTGTTGCCGGCTCCGGCCCTGCGCGCCAGGTTCAGGGCGGGGAAGACGTCCGTGCGGGGTGCCTCGAACACCAGTCGGCCGATTTCCGCAAAATTGAGCTGCTTCAGGGAGTTGGGAACGCGGTCCGGCCATGTGACGGCGTACTGGATGGGGAAGCACATGTCCGAGCTGCTCATCTGGGCCAGCACCGTGCCGTCCCGGTATTCCACCATGGAGTGCACAATGCTCTGCGGGTGGACGATGACGTCCACTTTTTCCATGGGAACGTCAAAGAGCCAGCGGGCTTCAATCATTTCCAGCCCTTTATTGAACAGGGTGGCGGAGTCTATGGTGATTTTGCGGCCCATGCTCCAGGTGGGGTGCTTGAGGGCCTGTTCCAGCGTGACATGCTCCAGATCTTCCCTGTTCCAGGTGCGGAAGGGACCGCCGGAGGCCGTCAGAATCAGGCGGGAGACGGCTTCCGGGCCGCCGTGGTTGCCGTTCAGGCACTGGAAAATGGCGTTGTGTTCGCTGTCCACCGGAAGCACCTGCACACCGGCCCGGCGGGCTTTTTCCATGACGATTTGCCCGGCCATGACCAGAATTTCCTTGCTGGCGATGGCCAGGTCCTTGCCTGCTTCAATAGCGGCCAGCGCGGGCTTGAGACCGGCGGTTCCCACGATGGAGATTAACACCATGTCCGCTTCCGGGAGCTGCGCCAGGCGGCACAGCCCTTCTTCTCCCGTTTCCACCTGCGCGCCGGGGAGAGCGCGCGCCAGCTCGTCCGCTCCGGACGGGTCAAAGATGCATACGCTGCGCACGTTGAATTCGCGCGCCTGGCGGGCCAGCGCCTCCACGCTGGTTCCTGCGGCCAGCCCCACGATTTCCATTCTGTCCGGAATATCCCGGGCGACTTTCAGGGCGCTGGTTCCGATGGAGCCGGTGGAGCCCAGGATGACGACGCGTCGTTTCTGCATAACGGAGAAGCATCATGCAAAAAATACGGTCCCTTGACAAGCCGGGGGGATGAAAATTTTCCCCCCGCCGCATGGGCCGTTTTTCCGTCAGTTCGGCTTCATTCCGGTGGGCCGGGAGGAAGGACGCCACGCATTCGTGCCGTAGGTGGCTTGCGCCGTGGGTTCGGGGAGCTGCTGGAACTGCATTCTCTGCCGGTCTCTTTTCCATTTCCGCAGATTGAGGGAACGCCAGTTCCAAATGCGGCTTTTGGCATTGAGGGCTTCCCGGGTCATGGCGTAAACATTGGCTCCGGCTTCCGTCTCCCCTCCCAGCCGGCGATAGACGGCTATGGCAAAAGGGATGTTGTCCCGGAGTTCAAAGCGCGGCAGGTCTCCATCGCTGAAGTACCAGTCCGGATGCTCGTCCATCGTCATCAAATTCAGGTCGCCGCTCAGTTGGAACGGACTGCGGAGTCCGGTCAGAGCCAGAAAAACGAGGGCGATGGCTCCGCAGAGCTTCCCATAACGCAACCAGTTTCCATTGCCGGCCATGTAGCGGAAGAGAAGATACAGGAAGAAGGTTCCCATCAGCAGATAGATGCCGGCCGTAACGCGATTGGGAGAAAAGCCGAAATCTTTTATCTGGAAATACAGCCTCATGCCAACGCTGGCGGCGAGCAGACCTGTTTGCGCCGCCAGGATGAAGCCCAAGACAGTTCCCGTTTTTGATGCCCGCACGGAACCTTCCGGACGGAACAGAACCAGCAGCGTGACGGCGGAAAGAAAGGCCGCCAGCATGATGGAGTCCGCTCCGTCGTGTAAATAGACGGTCTGGGAGATGCCGTCAGGCACGCTCCCCCTCCATAAAAATGCCACATCCGTACCGTTGTTGACCAGAAAGGCCAGGTTGATGAACAGCAGGGACACGGCGGGAAGGCAGGGAAGCCACGGGCGTCCCGGGCGCACGGGATGCTGTTCCGGAAAGGATGAGCAGGGGCGCGGCGCGGTTACGATGCCGAAGGCCAGGGCTCCCAGGCACCACAGGAGGATATCCGCAATGGTTCCCATATCCGGAATCAGCCAGGAGAAATAATTGCAGAACCATTGGTTCATGGCTGATTTGAAGGCGGCGACTACGGGGTTTCCTCCCGCAAAGATGGATAGGAAGAGCAGAAACAGAATCACTCCGATGGCGACGCTGCCTGCAAGCGGAATTTTCCCCAGGACTTTTCCGATTGCCTCTTTTGCCTGGGTCATCCGGAAAAATTTGTAGCCCCACCAGGAGACGTACCGTTTGGCGGGATCGAAGCCGTTGCCTTCCTTCCGCGGCAGGAAGGTCATCACGGCAGGGAGCCCCAGCCCGATGAGCATGTTATAATGGGTGAAGGAAGAAAGGTTGATTCCTGTGGCGGCGGCGTTCAGTACAGCCATGAAAACGAGAAACGCCTGCTCCTTCTGGCTGAGATCCGTTCGCAGGGCCAGAAAGGCCGCCGTATACAGCAGGAGACCTAACGCAGTACCGATGCCCAAGCCCTCCAATGTGCCGAACATGAAGTCAGCGGCGAAGCCGGCGGCGATCAGAACAAGGAGGGGAATATTTCCGTGTCTCCACCATGAAGGGGAAAGCAAGTGGCGCGGATCGCTGCGGAAGGAAGGAAAAAGAGACGGACGTTCTGGGAAGGGGGAAGGTTCTGCCATGGGCTGGTGGTTGGATGGTTGGTTGCAGAACAGCCGGACGCACATTGCAAAGGCATACTCTACCTGTTTAATCTATCCGTTCTTGCTGGCGCGTCAAGCAGGGAGGGCCGGAAAAGAGCGGGACTGGACGTGAAGGAACATTCCTCCGCATGGAAAAGGGTTGTATTTTCCTCCGGAGGGCGTATAGGATGGCCGAATGAAGCGCATCGCCGTGTATGCCGGTAGTTTCGACCCTCTGACCAATGGTCATTTATGGATGATCAGGCAGGGCGCGAGGATGTTTGATGAGCTGATTGTGGCCATAGGCGACAATCCGGACAAGCGTTATACGTTTTCCCATGAGGAACGCATGGATATGCTGCGGGTGGCGCTTTCCGACATGCCGGATGTGCGCATTGCCGAGTTCCACAACCGCTTTCTGGTGGATTTCGCCAATGAACACGGGGCTACGTTTATGCTGCGCGGCATCCGTTCCACGCAGGATTACGAGTATGAACGCGTGATGCGCCATATCAATGCGGATATGGCCCCCAAGGTGTGCACGGTGTTCCTGATGCCTCCCCGGGATACGGCGGAATTGTCTTCCAGCATGGTGAAAGGGTTGATTGGTCCGGAAGGCTGGGAAAGCCAGGTGAGCCGCTATGTCCCCCACAATGTATTCGCCATGTTGAAGGAGAAGTACCGGGAGGTTTTTCCGCGTTCCTAGCGGTGATTCCGGATTTCCGTTCCGTTATTCGCTGTCCGGTGGAGAGGGGGCAGGTGCGGAACGCCTGCGCCTCCTTCTGTCTTTCTGCTTTCTCATGCGCTGGATGACGCGGGCCCTGGCGGCGCATCGGCCCGTTTGCATTTGTTCCAGAGCATCGCACAGTTCCCTGCGCGCCAGAAAGCGGTTGAGTTCCCTGGATCTGTCCGCATGGCATTTGACGGCGATGCCCGTGGGCGTGTGCTTGAGGTAAACGCAGTTGTTGGTTTTGTTCACTTTTTGTCCGCCGCGCCCGCTTCCGCGGACAAAGCTTTCCTCCAGGTCTTGCTCACGGATGCCCAGGGCTTCCATCCGTTCCTTGAGAGCCGCCAGTTTTTCAGGCCTGACCATAGCCGGAAGATTGCAGGGTGTTGACGCGCTGCCGGACCGCATGGGCCAGCATGTCCCGGCTGGCAGACGTCATGGGGCGGAGGCTGACGGCAACGGTTGAACCGTCAGCCAGGCGGAGGTTCAGCCGGCCGCCTTCCCGGTCCGCAGAGCGAATCTGCTGCCAGAAGAACCATTGCATGGCGCGCCGCGCCCGCAGAAAGGGCAGGATTTCCACGCCCACCGGGGTGACGATGACGGCCGCGTGTTTCAGGCAGCGGCGCCCAGCGGCCAGGCAGAGGACGGCGGGAACAAGCGCCGCGGCCTGCATGGCCCACAGGGGGGCGGGCAGGTACGGGGTGATTGTATCATATCCCGTGAGCTGGAGGAAAGCGGCGGTGGCTGCCAGAAGGAACCCCGCCGCCGTCAGGATGGCGCCTGCCCGGTTCCGGGTGAAGCGCAGTTCCCTCTTTTGGACGGGAATGTGGCGGATGTCTTCCACGCCCAGCCCGGCCTGGACCGGACGGGGCGCGGAAGCGGGAGTATGGCGTTCAGGCTCCGGCATAGACGCCCGGGAGGATTTCCTTCGTTTCGTCGGAATCGTTTTCCATCAGCAGGGTGCCCCGGAGAACGGCTCCGTCATGGAAGTGGAAGCGGCCGCGCAAGGTCAGCTTGTCCATGCCTGCCAGGGAGGGCAGACCCAGCCCGTCCAGGGAATCCACCAGCTTGTACAGTTTGGCATCCAGGTCCACTACCGGGGTGTTGCCCTGCCGTTCCGGAGCCAGAGCCACGTTGCCGTGTTCATCCACAACGATGGCATCCGAACGGAGCAGGAACAGGTCGGAAGTGGTCTTGACAGGGAAGAAACGGGAACGCGGGACATTGACGGCCCTGGCTCCCGGGAAGCATTCGATGCCCGCGCCCATGGCCGTTTCCAGCTGATACACCGGGGCGGATTCCGGATCGCGGGGGTTGAGCGTTTTTTTATTGCGGATCATGGGCAGCGGGAGCACGCCGCCGTTGGCGTCCAGAATTTCCTTGAGGGCGTCTAGGCGTATCCAGAGCGTATTGGTGTTGAAGTAGCGGTGCCTGGAGATATTCTGGAATTCGGGAATGTCCTCATCCGGGCACTGGGCCACTTCCCGCAGAATCAGCTGGCCGTCCGACTTCCTGACCGCCAGGTGGCCGCCTTTCCTGTCCGCCTCCGTGCGGCGGGTGACTTCCATGACGAAGGGGGCGCCGCTTTCCGCAAACCAGCGGAGGAAGTTCATGTCAAGCTGGGCGCCCAGATTGTCGGAATTGGAGACAAAGGCGTATTTAACGCCATCCGCCAGCAGGCGGTCCAGCCAGCCGGACCCCAGCAGGGCCGGATACAGGTCCCCATGGCCGGGCGGGCACCATTCCAGCTCCGGCTGCTCCGGGCAGCTGGCCGGGGAGAGGCCGTCCGCCAGAATTTTAGGCACGCGGTTCTGCATCAGTTCCACCTGGGCGGGGTCCGCAAAGCCGTCCGCCGCGTATTTTTCCAGGTAGGCCAGCGTGTCCGCGCTGGTGGAGAAAGAATTCATCAGCAGAAGGCGCACCGGCGTGCCGGAGATGGAGCGCAGATGCTTCACCTGCCTGACGATCAAATCCAGGAACGTATCCTCTCCTTTTATTTTCAGCAGGCTTTTCGCCTTCTGGAGGCCCATGCTCGTGCCGAGGCCGCCGTTGAGCTTGATGCAGACGCACCGGGCAATCAGGTCCTTGTCCGCCGCGGGGGTGGAGGCCGTGATGTCCTGCCAGTCTTCCACCTGGTCGGCGGGCAGGATGTCCGTTTCCGGAATCATGCCGGAGTGGTTGGAAACAAGGGCTTCGTAACAACGGGAGAAAGCGTTGACGGCCGCGGCTGAAACGCCGGCGGACTCCATCTTTTCCGCAAAAGGAGTGAACGTACTCATTAACGGCTTTTGTACAAAATGCCCGGAGGCGGCTCAAGCATTATCAGCGTATCCGGAATGCCCGCGCATTTTCTTTTTCCTGTGGGGGCTGCTCCGGATTATCTGACTGCCGTCACCCGGATGCGCCGGTAGTCCGCCACCCATTGGGAACCGTCCCATAACTCATCTTTCAGGGAATTTTCCATTTCCTTGAAAATCTGGATGCGCTGTTCTTCGTGGAGGTTGTTCAAGTCTTCCCGGAAGAATTGGTTGACCCAGTTGCGCAGGCCGTCAGGACCGTCTTTCAGCGGCGTGGGGCGGTCAAATTCCTTCATTGTTTCCGGGCGGAGCCCGGCTTGTTCCAGCACGCTGCCGTATTCTTCCGCGGAGGGAAAGTAAAAACGCGTTGTGTACGGGAGGCTCCTGCGTTCCAGGGCTGTCCGGAATGCTTCCCTGATGCGGAGAATATTGAAGCGGGCTCCGAATTCGCAGACCAGTTTCCCCTGTGGTTTCAGGACGCGGTAAACGGCATTTAAGAGAGTTTCCTGATCAGGTATCCAGTGGAAGGCCGCATTGGAGAAAACGATGTCAAACCTGTTGCGCCAGGGCATGAGGCGGGCGTCCAGCACGCGGAAGTCCATGCCGGGATAGAGCCGGCGGGCTGTTGCTATCATTTCCGGAGAGGAGTCCAGGCCGGTGACGGACGCCGATTTTTCCAGCAGGGCGTGCGTCAGCGTACCGGTTCCGCAGCCCAGGTCCAGAATGGACTGTTCTGGATTTTCCGGTACGCAGGAGAGCATCTCTCTGCCGTATTCCGCGACAAAACCGTGTTTATTTTCATACCATTCAGCGTTCCAGTCCATGACCTCTCCATCGTAGGGGAAAAAGGGATTTTTTTCAAGAAAGACTCTGTCTTGTTTTCATGGCATTTCTCCCGGAGGCGCTTTGTCCATTTCTCCGCGCCGTGCCGGGATTCTTCCTTGCGTTGGCGGGCGGGAAATGATTAAGATAAACTTACTATGAAAGCAACAGCCCTGTTTCTGGCGGCTTCCGCCCTGGCCGCGGTTTCCGCCGGCGCCTATGACGGATACGGTTATGACCCCCGGCCCGCGAGTTCCTATAACAATACCATCAGCGGAGCGGCCCAAATCGGCTATGATTCCCGGTATGCCTATAAGGACGTGGTGGCTTCCTCCGTGTTGAACCGCAGCGGCGTGTTCAATATCGGCGGCGAGCTGAACCTCAACCTGGCCAGGGACTGGAAGCAGGAAATCGGCGCGGAATACATGGCTTTCTGCGACGGGCTGCTGAGCGACAAGGACGCTTTTGACGCCAGCTGGAAGGCTGTCAAGGAGCTGTTCCCTAATCTTTCCTTCCGGGGCGGGTATGAGCTGAATTACGGCGGCCTCCCGGGGTATTTAAGCAAGCACATGGGGAAGGCTCCCCATTCCCTTGCCCAGTCCGTCACGGCGGGGCTGGCGTATGACGATCCGGGCCACGGCTATTTTGGCTCCCTGGATGTGCAGTACGGCTTTTACGGCATGATCGGCTGGCGCGTTGACCTGAACGCGGGCAAGCGCTGGAGCGGCCTGATTCATGAAAAGGTGGATCTGGAGCTGAGCGCCGGAACAGGTTATTCCTCCAGTTACTGGGGGCCCGGCGTAGCCGGGTTTGACCAGGTTAACATCAAGCTGGCGGCTCCCGTGCGCGTAACGGGCGTGGACTCCAGCCGCGGGTTCCGGGTTATTCCCTTCATCCAGCTTGACTGGGCGGGGAACACACGTTCCGAAATCCGCCGCTACGCCGGCATGAACGCGATTGAGGATTTCCGCATCCGTGTGGGCGTGGAAGCCGTTTACCGTTTTTAAGCGAATGCTCCGCGGCCCTTTTCACCGAGAAGGGCCGCGGAGGCCGTTCCCTCCCCTTCCGGGGGCGTATGCCCCCACTCCCCGGCTTCCCTGAATCCCCTGCCATGTTGAAAATGATTTTTCTGCTGGCCCGGCGCATATTTATACGGCTGCTGCTGGCGCTGCTTCCGCTGGGCCTGTTTATGTTCCTGGCGCAGGCCATTCCCCTTTCCCCGCTGCAATCCCTGCTGGCGCTGGTTCCGGTGATTGCCTTTGAAGTGTGGCTCGTCATCAGGCATCTGCTGCCCGTCATGGGGGAGCTGGTGACCAAGACGCTGTATTCCTCCAATATTACTACGGATGAGGAAGTGCTGGTGGAGGCTTCCAGGCGCATGCTGAATTCCGGGGATCCCCAGGGCGCTCTGGAATTGCTGGAACGTTACCGGAAGGAGAATCCGGGGCTGGTGCGTTCCTGGCTCATGGAATCCAGCCTGCTGAACGATATGCGCCGGTATGCGGATTCCGTCAACGTCCTTCAGAAAGGTCTGGAATACGGAAGATGGCGCAAGGAGGACCGGGCTCTGTTCCTGTACAAGATAGGAGCCATTTACGAGTCCCAGCTCAATGCTCCGGACAGGGCCCGGAAATATTGGGAGGAAGCTGCGGATAAATATCCCGATACGGCCTATGGACGCTCCGCCCTGGACAAACTCTGACCGGAATCGGGAACGGAGCAAGGGTTTTTGATATAAATTTCGCCCGGCGTTATGTGCGTGGGGATTCTTTTTTCCGGAGGCGGCGGAGTCATGTAATTTCCGTACACGCAACGCAGGTAGCCATCGGCGTTTCCCATGGCGTCAAATTGGAATCCTTCAAAAGGCACGGCTTGATTTCCTTGATAATACGCGCCGGGAACTTTTTCTTTTGTGCCATATCCCCAGATGACATTGCCGGCCCAACGGGATTTTTCCCATGAATAGCGTCTGGCGATCCAATGACTTATTTTGTTCCAGCGGGCGGACGCCGCTCCCAAGGTGAGCGTTTTAAACATGAACAGAAACAACTGTTTCGGAAGGCTCCTGCCTTTTACCCGCAGATGAAGGCTGGCCAGCGTGGTGGCATGGCGGAACAGTCTGTGAAGGTATAGATAGGCGTTAGCTGCAATGAGGGATTTCGGCATGCCGTCAAGAGGGAAAATGTCAATGTGCAGTCCTATGCGGACTCTCTCTTTTCCCTTTCCAACCATGATGGTGCGGGTGTCTTCCAGTTTCAGGAACGGGTAGAAGTAATCCGGCCTGGTGCGGGAATCATTTAATTCCAGATGAGCCGGATGCGGAGAAGTGTGGTAAAGCTGAAACAGCCGTTCATAATCTTCCCGGGGCATAAGTACGTCAATGTCATCATCCCACGGAATGAAACCCTGATGGCGCAATGCCCCGATCAGGCTTCCCGCGTATAGGGAATAACGTAAATTTTCTCTGTGGCAGAATTGATGAAATTCCTGTAAGATCTCAACCAGAATCCGTTTCGCCTGGGGTGCGGAGATTTCTTTCATCGGATTTTCAGATGATTTTTTATCCGGGTCGTGGAAATTTCCGGAGTCCGTTCCAGGTAGACGACTTCACATATGTCTTTTAGAAAATCGAATTTTCCTTCCCAGTCATTTCCCATGACAAAGATGTTGACGTTGTGCTTGATGATGTCTTCCCGCTTCTGTTCCCAATCATTTTCCGGAATGATCAGGTCCACGTACCGAATGGCTTCCAGCATTTGCCTGCGGTGTTCGTAATGGAAAAAAGATTGCTTGTTTTTGATGGCATTGAATGAATCCGAAGAGAGGGCGACAATCAGATAATCCCCCAAGGCTCTGGCCCGCCGAAGCAAGTTGATATGGCCGTAATGCAACATGTCGAATGTGCCGTAGGTAATCACTTTTTTCATAATGATTTGTTTTGATCCATAGCAGGGTTGGTTTGAGCAAGAGTGCTTACGCCGATAGTGGACTGGGCGCCTTTTCCCGGCGCCACTCGTATTCCTTTTTCAGGGATATGCCTTTGAGGGCCGCTTGATAGCAGGCATAAAATTCATTTTTGCGTAATGCAATGGCTGTGTTGATTTTCCGCTTAAGCCACTTAATTTGGTGGCTGCTCCTCATGTTCAGGGCAAAATAAGAGCCGTTGTCCGGTTTCCAGGAACCGCAGCAGTGGTGAATGGAAAAGCCGCGGGAGCGTATCAAGGCCGGCTGTTCAAAAAATTCCTTGGGATAAATGGTCACCAGGTCATTGCTCCAGGTTTTTCCGTTTAATAAAAAACCGGGAATTTCGTTAATGAAATAATCTGTATAGACGGTGTTGGAGACAGGACAGCAATCCGGTTTAATTTGATCATATAAATCAAGCAGATTCATGCAGACCGGGTGATGAGGCGGGGCATAGAGAAAAGCGGTGCCGAGAGCGCAATTATAAATGTATCCCAATGAAAAACGATGATTTACAGGAAGAAGGGATAAAGGCTTAACTAGTTCTATATCGCAGTCCAAATAAAAGCCTCCGTGCTCCGTTAAAGCCTGAAGGCGTACGACGTCTCCTAAAAACCCCCATTTTTTTTGTTCCAGACATCTTCTGCCAAACTCAAAAGCGGATACATCAATATTGTTTTCGTTCCATTCAATCAGTTCAAACTCCGGGTTGAGGTCTTTCCATCTTTGCACATTGTCCAAAACGGCGTTGGGAACAGGGCCGCCAAACCAGCAATAATGGAGCTTTCTGATCACGTGATTGAGAAACTTATTTTCCTTTCACTCTGCGGATTGCCTATCAGAAGTCAACAGAAAAATCTGAATGAAAACATGATAGGAGAATTTTGATTGTGGAAAAAACGGAAAAATAAAAAGGGGTAGGAGATAATAACCATTTGACAATCTTGGAATTCAACTATTCGGAGCATGACAGCGGATAGGCAATCCGCTATCCAGCGGCAGGGCAAAGAAACAGAGGGTAGTAGAGTTCATTTTTATTTCAAAAGCGGAGTTTTTTACAGACGGAATATGGCAGGACTGGGGCGTATGAAATACATGGTGCTTTGCAATCTTCCCTACCGTTTGCGGAAAATTGCCGGACGGGTTGCGAAGAAATGCAGGAGAAGGAGGGACCGGTCCCTTGATGCGAAGCTGGAGGATATCCGCAATCTGCTTATTTATAACCACCCTATTTCCTCAGTTCCTCCGGCTACGGGAAAGTTGAGGCTTCTTCAGGACGGCAATACGGTTTTGCTGGCTCTTTTTGCGCGCAAATGCCGGGAAAACGGGCTGCGGTACTGGCTGGATTACGGGACGCTGCTGGGGGCGGTAAGGCACAGGGGCTTTATTCCGTGGGATGATGATCTGGATGTGAGCATGATGAGGCCGGAGTTTGACCGTCTGCTGGAGCTGCTTCCCGTTCTTTTTCCCCGTGAGGAAGGATTCACCTGGAACAGGCACGCCTTTCTGCAAATAGGGTATGAGGGCACCCCCCTCAACCTTGATGTGTATCCCTATCATTTTTATTCAGAGAGTCTTTCATCACCGGAACGGCATGAGAAGCTGGACAGGCTTATGAGCGGATTTAAGAAAGACGTGGTGCTGGTAGGTGCCAGGATGAACCTGACCGATGAACAGGTGCAGGAGAAAATCCGCCGGGATATTCTGGAAGGAAGGGATGCCGCCGGGGAAGAAGAAGCCCCCGGGATTTTTCTTTCTCCTGCCATTACGTTTACAAAAAACACGCACCTTTCCTATGAAACGTTCTTTCCCCTTGGCTCCGCGGAATTTGAGGGGGTGATGTTTTCCGTGCCCAACCATGCCCGCCAGTACCTGCAATTTTTTTACGGCGATTACCTGTCCTATCCGGAACGCATCCAGTTCAAGCATCCTTCCGTGAAGGCCATGGTGGAGAAGGTTCCTTTTGAGGCGGCGGTCAACCGTTTCATTGACGTTTACGGAAAGAGGATTGATGCGCCCAGGCCATGAAAACGGTTATTACCTACGGAACTTTTGATTTGCTCCATACGGGGCACATGAATCTTCTGAGGAGAGCCCGGAAACTGGGGGACCGGCTCATCGTCGGCGTAACTACGGACAGCTACGACCAGAGCCGGGGCAAGCTGAATGTCATGGAGAGCCTGGAGGAGCGCATGGAAAATGTGCGGAAGACCGGTCTGGCGGATCTCATTATTAAAGAAGAGCTGGAAGGGCAGAAGATCCATGACATACGGAAGTACGGGGCGGATGTTTTTGTGATTGGCTCCGACTGGTCGGGGAAATTTGACTATCTTCGCGAGTATTGCGAGGTGGTTTACCTGGAACGCACCAAGGGCGTTTCTTCAACAGACCTCCGTTCCGCCAGGAATCCCATTGTTTATATGGGAATTGCAGGGCACGGGCGCATAGCGGGCCGTTTTCTCCGGGAGTCCAAATATGTCAGCAATATTGAAATAACAGCCGTTTTCGGAAGGAATAAGGAGAGAGTCCGCCGTTTTGCCGAGTCTCACGCTCTGCTGGAATATGATACGGAATATGAGCAGTTCTTGGACCGGGTGCATGCCGTTTACATTGCCGTCCCCCATCATCTCCATTATGAAATGGCCAGGAGGGCCCTGTTGCGGGGGAAACACGTGTTGTGCGAGAAGCCCCTTGCCCTTGCCCGGGATGAGGCGGAAGAGCTGTTCCGGATTGCAGCGGAGAAAGGAGTCGTTTTACTGGAAGCGCTTAAAACTGCGTTTTGCCCGGCCTTCCAGCAGTTGACCAGTTTGGCGGGCAGCGGCGTCATTGGTTCCATTAAGGCGGTGGATGCCACGTTTACCAAGCTGATAGAGGATGAAACCGCCAGGGAATATGATCCCATGCAGGCCGGAGGCGCGTGGACGGAGCTGGGTTCCTATCCCGCTTTTGCCGTCGGGAAGCTTCTGGGGACCGATCCCCGCAGGGTCCGTTTTGTGACTTGCAGAAATTCTCATACGGGCGTGGACGTGTTCACGCGCGCGGAATTTCTTTATTCCAATGCAGTAGCCACCGCCACGGCAGCCATAGGCGCCAAGCAGGAGGGGGACTTGTGCATTACCGGAACGGAGGGGTATATTTATGTGCCGGCGCCGTGGTGGAAGACGGAGATGTTTGAAGTGCGGTTTGAGGATTCCCGGCTCAACAGGAAGTATTTTGCCAATTTTGAAGGGGACGGGCTGCGTTATGAGCTCGGCGTGTTTTTGCGCCTGATTCACGGCTGTCATCATGGCAACCGTCTTTTGACCCGTGAGGATTCCATGTTCATGGCTGATGTTGCCTCCCGCTTCAGGCGTGGGGAATGTGTTGATGAAATCAGCTGATCAGGACAGGCATGCCGTTTGCCGGAAATGAAAGGAGGGAGATTTTTCCTTCTGCTCCTCAACATGAATCAGGCGGTCGTAGATGTGCTTGGCGAAGACGATATCGTGGAGGCCCAGCCCGATATTGTAGCTGAGGATGCGTTCTTCCGGAGACGTTCTTCCCGCTGTTTTTCCGGCCAGAACCGGAGCTATTTCCCCAAATTGACGGAAGCGCTCAAAATGCCGGAAATTCTTAACATGGTCACGATCATCGGCAAATACCTTGTCAAAAAACAAATCACAATTTTGGAATCCCTTTGTATGTACGGGGATAACAGTAATGCCTGGTTTGAAACAGCTGTCTTCGGCAAGGATGCCCTCCGCATTAGTAATGCAGGAAATGACGGCATCTGTTCCATCAATGAGGCTATTGATGTTTTTCACTTCTTCAAAACGGACGTTGCTGTGGCATTGGAATTCTTCAATGAATTGGGGAACATGCGTTTTGTAGGAAAGAAGACGCACCGTGAAGTTTTTTTCAGGATATAACGCCAGAATGCATGCCATAGTGGCGCGGGCCGTATTTCCCAGCCCCATCAGGGAAATTGTCTGGAAATCCTGTCTGGCGAATGTTTGAAGGGCGAGGGCGGCTACTGCTCCGGTACGGGCGTTCGTGACCCAAAAAGCGTCCATAAGAGCCAGAAGCTCTCCAGTATGATAATCGTAAAGTAGTATTTCCCCATTAATGGTTTTGGCCCGTTCCGGGTAACGCGTTACAATTTTTACCCCCATGGCGTTCAGGCCGGGGACGATGCAGGGCATCGTATTCATGAATTTTCCTTCTTCAAAGGCGATGCTTGTTTTATGGGGAAGGAATACAGGTTCTTCCTCCTTGATATGGAAGGACTCTTTTACCCATTGGATTGACTGCCGGGGAGAAATATTGAGGGAGGAAATAATTTCGTGAGGAATTGTCAGCATGGTAGGGGGATTAGAGTAAAAACGGCGTTTGGAAAAAGAGAGCTAATGACTAGTTTGAATGCATGGAACACATCTCGTGCATGGCCCGGACCAGGGCATCATTGTCGGTTGCGTCCCTGACGGCGACACGGATGAATTCCCTGCCTTCAAATCCTTTTTTCCGGCTGCAATCCTTAACAAGGATGGAGTGGTTTTTCAGCAGAAGGCCGGTCAGGGTGCGAGCTTTCATGGGGGGCTTGACCTCGCACATGAAGTAGTTTGCCTGGGAAGGGAACACGTTCAGGAAAGGCACGCGGGAGAGTTCCTGCATGAAGCGGTCCCGTTCTTTCATGAAACGGTTGCACGCACGCACGTAGGATTGCTCATATTTCCCGAAGATTTGCATGTAGAATTCCGCAATGGAATTGATGTTCCAGATGGAAACGTCTTTTTTGAGCCATGCCGCCAGTTCCCTGTCCGCGGAGGCCAGAACACCCAGGCGGAGACCCGGAACGCCGTAGGATTTGGAAATGCTTTTTACCACGGCCAGGTGGGGATATTCTTCCAGGATGTCGTCTTTCAGCAGCGTATTGTCCGGCATTCCGCAGGAGAAGTCTACAAAGGATTCATCCACGATCAGGCGTACGCCGCGGGTTTTTGTCCACTGGCAGAGGCGCAGCACATCGCCTTTCGGCAGGAAGAAGCCGGAAGGGTTTCCCGGATTGACGAGGAGCAGGGTACCAATGTCTTTCCCGGAAAAAAATTCCATCAGGTCGTCCGCCGTGTAAGTGAAATTCCGGGAAGCAGTATGGAAGGGCACCACCATATCTGGATTCAGCCGGTTGGGATATTCCTCAAAGGTAGGGTAGATGACCCCCATTTTCCCCTCCAGGCGGGACATGAGCGCCTTAATGAGTTCCGCCGCGCCGTTGCCGATGCAGATGTATTCCTGGCTGATGCCGAAGTATTTTGCCGCCAGCAGGCTATTGACCCTCATTCCGGACGGGTATTCCCTCACCAGGCGTTCAAAATTTGCCTTGAGTTCGGACATGAGGCGTTTGTTGGGGAAATAGGGGTTGACCAGGTAGCAGAAATCCCTGATGCGGGGATAGCGCCAGTAGCCTCCGTACCGGGATTCCATCAGGCGCAGGTGTTCTTCCCTGTCCGGGGTGAATATGGAAGCTGCGATGTCCAGGTCCTGGATGTCGTCTATTTCATACCATGCTTCGCCGCCGAGGCGCAGCGCCTTGATTTCCGGCTTGTCCAGCAGGGCGATGACCCGCAGCACCTGTTCGTAATATTCATTATTGCCCAGGGCTTTGCTGTAGGCTGTAAGAAAGGGGACGTAATGGGTCCGGGAGAATTCCCTGCTGAATTTGTAAATATTGACGGTTTTAAAATATTCCGTCTTTTTCTTGTAGGAGAATTTGCTTCCGGGAATGAATTGCCTGATGTTGTCGTCTTCATCCAGCGTGACGACCGTGCCGTCTATCCTGCTTTCAAATTTGGCGACGAGGGCAAGGCTGGGATAGGGGTGGCGGAGCAGGGCGTCAATAACGGAGTCTTCAAAAATCAGGTCTTTTCTTTTTACCCGTGTAATATTCCATTAACATATTCTTACAGAAATTTTTACTTTGACGGCGGATGCTCAATCCGCTTGTCGCCAATATAGTGGAAAGGGTCGGATAAGGTTTGTCCGCCATTTTGGAAAAAGCAGTTTTACGATGATGGAACGGGTGTTTTTCTCCGAAAAGAACGGCTTGTTTTTCATTGACTTGTAAGAAGTGGGAGATAAAGATTCTGAATCTGCCGGATGTGCTTTTCTGGAAAAATGAAGCATAGCCCGCGTGTCTTTTGACCAAATTTACCTATGATGAAGCTGCCATCATTCATTACCGCCGGAAGAACCGGGAAATTAGTAAGGGGAAAGCATTGGTGGGTGACGGAAGTCCGGTGCTGCGGCCTGAACGTGCTTTCTTCCTGCACGGACAGGAAGAAGCGTTTCGTCCGTCTTTTCGGCATTCCGTGCGGGCGGTTCAAGGTGGGCCGGGAAAGTGAATTTTCCCAGTTGGGCAAACTGGTTAAAGCTACCGTCCGGGCCGAGGAAATGCCCCAGGCATCCGGAGTGCTGAGGATTGTGCAGCAGGCCATGACCTGTTTTTTGAATGAGGTGGCCGGCATTCTTGAAGAGGGCGGTTATCAGTACTGGCTGGATTTCGGGACCCTGCTGGGCGCGGTGCGGCACCGGGGCTTTATCCCTTGGGATGACGACCTGGATATTTCCATGCTGCGTGAAGATTATGAGAGGTTGAGGGAGAACGCCGCCGGGCTTTTCGGTTCGCGCGGTTTCTCCGTCAGTATGGATCCGTTCATCCAGATCGGGTTGCCGGGCACGTTGTGCAATGTGGACATTTTCCCGTATGACACGGCCCCTGCCGCGTGGTCTCCGGATGCCCCTGAGGAAGGGGAGTGGCTGCTGCGCGGTTACAAGGCATCCGGAATGCTTGATTATGAGGTGGATTCCTCCTGCCGCTACCGGACGCGGTGTTCTTATGAGGAAAAGATGGCGATCCGGGACCGTGTGGTGATGGGAGGACGGCGGCCGGCGGATGGAGGAAACATTTTCCTGGGTTTTGAGATTCCTTTTGCCGGCCCGTGCCGCCATTCCTTCCGCCATGAATGGCTGTTTCCGCTTTCCCGCGTCCGGTTTGAGGGAAGGGAGTTCCCTGCCCCGCGGTTGCCTGAAATGGTGTTGTACGGCCAGTACGGGGACTGGGGAGCTCTGCCGGATTCTCCCCCTGTGCATTTTGATTTGAACCATATTTCCAAGGAGGTTCTGGCCAGGATGATGTACATGCGTGATACGGGGCGCCTTCCCGAACGAGGGTAAAGGGGCGCGCCTGTTTTCCTTCCCCTCCGGGAGCAGCCCTTCTTTCTTCCTTGACCCTTCTGATTGAGGCGGGGTATCATCGGATAATGAGAAGACCCCCGATACCCGGCTTGGTGATGGCGGACGGATGGCTCCAGCCGTATTCCCGCCAGATAAGCGACCGCCAGCGTCTGTTTGACCTGAAAATGAAGAGGATCAACCAGCGCGCCGGTTCTCTGGAGGAATACGCGCGTGGCTACCGCTATTACGGTTTCAACAGGGACGCGGAGACGGGGGCGTGGACGTACCGGGAATGGGCTCCCGCCGCCCGCAGGGTGTTCCTGATTGGAGATTTTAACGGCTGGAACCGGGAGAGTCACCCGCTGGAGCGGAATGAGCGCGGCGTGTGGGAGATTACGCTGCCGCCTGATGCGCTGGCTCACGGGCAGAAGGTGAAGGTGCACGTGGTCGGTGCGGACGGCACGGGCAGAGATCGCATTCCCGCGTGGATTACCAGGACCGTCCAGGATCCGACCACCTATGATTTTGCCGGGGAGATCTGGATGCCGGAGCGCCCCTATGAATGGCGGAATAACGGTTTTGATCCTTCCCGGGTGGAAGTTCCGTTCGTGTATGAAGCGCATGTAGGCATGGGCGGGGAAGAAGGGCGCGTGCATACGTACCGCGAGTTTGCGGACGAGGTTCTTCCCCGGATCTCCAGTCTGGGTTACAATACCGTCCAGCTGATGGCGGTCCAGGAGCACCCCTATTACGGTTCCTTCGGCTACCATGTTTCCTCCTTTTTCGCCCCTTCCTCCCGTTTCGGCGAGCCGGAGGACCTGAAATACCTGATAGACCAGGCTCACGGCCTGGGCATCGCCGTGCTGCTGGACGTGGTGCATTCCCACGCCGTGAAGAATGAGGCGGAAGGGCTGAACAATTTTGACGGTTCCGGAGGCATGTATTTCCTGCCCGGGGAGCGCGGCCGTCATCCGGACTGGGATTCCTGTTGTTTTGATTATGGCCGGGACGAGGTGATTGAGTTCCTCCTGTCCAATGTCCGCTGGTGGCTGGAAGAGTTCCGTTTTGACGGCTTCCGTTTTGACGGCGTGACGTCCATGCTGTATTTCCACCGCGGGCATGAGCCGTTCGGGGATTTGGGCGCCTACTTCGGCTCTTCCGTGGATCTGGATGCCGTGGCTTATCTGCAGCTGGCCACTACGCTGATTCAGCGGGTGAAGCCGGGCGCCATAGCGATTGCGGAGGACATGTCCGGCATGCCGGGGTTGTGCCGCCCGGTGGACGAAGGGGGGATTGGCTTTTCCCACCGTCTGGCCATGGGCATTCCCGATTACTGGATTAAGCTGCTCAAGGAGAAAAAGGATGAGGAATGGAGCATGGGAGACATGTGGTACACGCTGACCAACAGGCGCTACGGAGAGCCGCATGTGGCCTATTGCGAGAGCCATGACCAGGCCCTGGTGGGAGACAAAACTCTGGCGTTCCGCCTGATGGATGCGGAAATGTACTGGAAAATGGCCGTGGACCAGCAGAGCCTCATTATTGACCGCGGCATGGCTCTGCACAAGATGATCCGCCTGGTGACGCTGGCTACCGGGGGGGAAGGCTGGCTGAATTTCATGGGCAACGAATTCGGGCATCCGGAATGGATTGATTTTCCGCGCGAAGGCAACGGCTGGTCTTACGAATACTGCCGCCGCCAGTGGTCCCTGGTGGACAATCCTTCCCTCAGGTTCAAGTTCCTGAATGCCTTTGACCAGGCAATGGTCCGCCTGGCGCAGGAAGCCCGGCTGCTGAATAATCCGCCGCCTTTCCCGCTTAATATTGACGAGACCAACCATGTCATGGCATTCCACCGCGGCGGTCTGGTATTTGTGTTCAACTGGTCCGAGGACAAGGCTATCATGGATTACATGCTGCCTGTTCCTCAGAAGGGGGAATGGCGGGTCGTGCTGGATACGGACAGCGCCCGTTTCGGCGGTTTCGGGAGGCAGGATGTTTCCATGCCGCATTTTACGGATGAGGACGGGAACCTTTCCCTGTACCTGCTGCCGCGTACGGCCCTGGTCTTGAAAAGGGCAGGTTCCGCCGTCATGGCCCGCCGCCCGGGGCGGGAGGATTAGCGTGCGGCCTCAAAAAAACTGGCGGGTTGTTGATCCGTCCATGAAAGGGGCGTGCGGGACGGGCCTGCGTACCGGGCGCGGGATGAATAGGCGCTTTCCCTGCCGGAACGTGTCCGGCGGGCTGTTACCATTTTGCGGGAAGTTCCCGCAGAGGAGGCGCTCCTGAATCCGCCTTTTTCAGGCGGATGGTCAGGATGTCCGTTTTGAAGTCCTTGGACTTCTCGTTATTGCGACCCCACAAAATGGCCCCTTGCGTGGTCATTTCCGGATAAAACGTTTTTTCCGTGGAAAGGAAGCCGGGTTTATCCGCCGCAACGTGCACGGGCTTGTGCCTGTTCAGGGAGAGCGTGACGGGGGCCTGGCCGGCGTAGTCTCCGTTCACGCGCAGGCTGGCTCCGGAAGGAATGCTGCGGATGGTGATGTCCCGGGAAGAGCTGCTGCATGAGAGGCTTGCGCCGCAGAATGCGGAGAGCAGGAGAAGATGCGGGAAAAGGCCGTGAGTCATTGCTCTGGAAAAAATCAATGGTGTTCCGCCATTTTCATGGCGGCCTGCTTAATCTGGACCGCCATGGAGTTGAGGGCGTTAGCCCTGGTGGGCGCCAGGTGGTCTTTCAGGCCGGTTTTGTCCAGCTTGGACATGTCCGCCTTCAGAATTTCTTCCGGAGGCAGGCCGGAAAGCAGCCGGATGAAGACGGCAATGAGGCCCTTGGTGATGAGGGAATCGCTGTCTGCGTACAGTTTCAGCACGCCGTTGTCCGGTTCCGTGTGCAGCCACACGCGGGATTGGCATCCCTTGATGAGGGAGTCCTCCGTTTTGTAGGCTTCCTCCAGCCTGGGCAGTTTTTTCCCCAGGCTGATGATGTATTCGTAGCGTTCCGTCCAGTCCTGGAACAAGTCCAGTTCATCCAGCAGGTCTTGCAGGCGTTCTTCGTAGTTCATGGCTCGGAGATTTGGTAGGGTGAGCCGGGCGGGTTATCCCCGGCGGGCGTCCGCAAGCGTGGCGAGCACGGCTTTCTGGGCATGCACCCTGTTTTCCGCCTCCCGGAAGATAACGGGAGCAAAATGTTCCAGCACGTCTTCCGTGATTTCCTTGCCGCGGTAGGCGGGCAGGCAGTGGAAAACGGAATGGCCGGCGGCGGCGTGTTCCAGCAGCTCCCTGTTCACCTGGTAGGGATAGAAGTGTTTTTCCTTGGACAGCCCTTCCGATTCCTGGCCCATGGAAAGCCAGACATCCGTGTTGATGACGGAAGCGCCCTTGACGGCTTCCACGGGGTCCGTGGTAAAGATGACGTTCTCGCAGTCCAGATGCCTGCGGAAGTCTTCCAGGGGAAGGTAATTGGTGGGGGCGCCGATGGCGAGCGTAAAGCCCAGCCTCTTGGCCGCCCACATCCAGGAGCGGGACATGTTGTTGTCCCCATCCCCCACGAAGGCGATTTTCATATCCTTCCAGGAGCCGGGGCCGTAGATTTCCTCAATGGTAAGCAGGTCCGCCAGGATCTGGCAGGGGTGCTCCTCGTCCGTCAGGGCATTGATAGTGGGAATGCCGGAAAAACTGGCGAATTCCTCCACCTCCTGCTGCCCGTACGTACGGATGGCGGCGCCGTGAATCATACGTCCCAACACTCGGGCCGTATCCTTGATGGGCTCTCCGCGCCCAAGCTGGATGTCATGGACGGAAAGGAACATGGGGCGGCCCCCCAGTTCGCTGATGCCCACTTCAAAGGAAACGCGGGTGCGGGTGGAGGATTTGGAAAAGATGAGCGCCCAGGTCTGCCCCTTCAGGGGGAGGCGTTCGTGATGGCCGCGTTCCGCCTTAAGCCGGTGGCCCAGGGCGAGCAGGCCCCGGATTTCGTCTCCGGTAAGCTGTTCGATGGAAAGGAGGTTGTTCATGGTTTTTGAAAGGGAATTAAAAACGGGAAAGCCGCACCATACTCCCTGTTTTCTTAAAAGAAAAGGGAATAATGCGGCTTTCCAGGCAGGGGTGGAGATGCCTTTACAGCCTGGCCGCCGCCTGGTCCGGCCACGGTACGGGAGCGCCTTCACGGGCTCCGGCGGGATTATTCTTCTTGTAGGTGGGCATTTGGGCCTTGCGCTCTTTGAGCAGGGCGGTCATGGTCTTGGCCATGGCCTTAACGCGTTCCGGATGCCGTTCCGCCAGGTTATGCTCCTCGCTGATGTCCTCCTTGAGGTTGAAGAGTTCGAATTTCTGGTCAGGGTGCCAGTAGATAAGCTTCCAGTCCCCCTGGCGCATGGCCGTGCTGGGGGAATAAAGGGAGTTGTTTCCGTTTCCTTCCCCCCATACGTTGGGCGTGTGGAAGAGCAGGGGGCGGTTGGGGTCCATGCTGCCGCCTTTCAGCAGGGCAACAAAGCTTTTGCCGTCCACAACCTGGGGCGCCTGGATTTTTTCCGCTCCCGCTATTTCCAGAATGGTGGGGAAAAAGTCTTCAATGATGACGGGAGTGGCGCAGACGCTTTCCGCCTTCGTGACTCCGGGCCAGAAGACGATCATCGGTTCCCGGATGCCGCCTTCCCGGTTGGAACCCTTGCCGAAGCTCAGCGGGTAATTGGATTCCTTGTTGCCCATGCGCCCGCTGATGGCGAGGCCCCCGTTGTCCGCCATGAAGATGATGACGGTATTTTTATCCAGATTGTTTTTTTTCAGATATTCCCGGATGTCGCCCAGGCTCTTGTCCATCCCCTGGATCAGGGCGGAGTAGCGTTTTTCGTTGTCGGACCATTTGTGGCCGTCATTGGGGTTGGAATACTCTTCCGCAAACCTTTTGTCATAGCCGCGCATGTCGAAAGGGGCATGGATGGCGTAATGGGACATGTACAGATAGAAAGGCTTGTCCGCCTCCCTGGGGTTTTCCCGGATGGCGTCCAGGCGTTTCAGCGCCTCCTGCGTCAGGGCTTCCGTCAGGAATGTGTCGTTTTCATAATAATTATTTTCATCCAGTCCGCGCACATGGAAATTTCCCGTACCGTATTTCCGGGAACCCCGGTAGTCCGCCGGGCCGCCTATTTCCGTGCCGGCGATATTGTAGTCAAAGCCGAAGAGCCTGGGATTGGCCCCGGGCGTATTTTTGGAGCCGAAATGGGCTTTTCCGCAGTGGATGGTGGTATAACCCTGTTTTTTGAGCAGGGCGGGCAGCCCAAGCACCTGGGTGAAGGGTTTCTCCATCCTGTACTGGATTGTTTCTTCCGTCAGGGGGAGCCGGGTGGTTCCGGAGGCCCTGGTTCCTGCCGGCTGGATGCCGTTGACGTTCCAGTCTGCGGGAGCCTTGAGCGCTTGATGGCCTGCGTCCGTGGTCTGGTCACGCAGGAGCGTCCAGTTCGTGACGCGGTGGCGGGCGGAGTTCATGCCGGACATGAGGCTGCACCGGCTGGGGGAACAGATAGGCTGCGCATAGGCGTTCGTGAAGACCATGCCCTGCTTGCCCAGAGCCTCCATGTTGGGCGTGCGGTAGCGCTTGTTCAGGAAAGTTGGCTTGGGAGAGCCGTCCTCTTCCCTCCAAAAGGGCAGGGAAGTGTCCTGCCAGCCCATGTCGTCCACCAGGAAAAGGATGATGTTGGGGCGTTTTAATTCTGCCGCGCGGGCTTCTTTTGCGGAAGCTGCGGAAGCGGAACAGGCGCTTCCCAGCAGGAACGGGATGAAAAAGGCTGCAATGCGGGAAATGTTCATTATCAAAAAAGCCGGTACCTGTAATAACGCATGGGCCGGACATTTCTGTCAAGGATTCGTGTTCCTGCGGCAGTTTGCCCGGGAAAGTTCCGTTTTTCCGGTACGGCGTGTTCCGGGCCGGATAGGGCTTATTCAAACAGGGCCGGATAGGATTTCCGGGCCAGAGTCGTGCTCAAGTCCACGATAGCCCTGCTGTTGGGGGCCTGGAGCGCCTTCTGCGCCATGTCCCGGCACTGGCCGTAGTCCAGATTGCGGATGGCGTACCGGATGATGGGGACAAGGTGGACGCCCACGGACATGGAGGTGGCCCCCAAGCCGATCAGCAGGGGAAGCAGGGTGATGTCCCCCGCCATTTCCCCACAGATGGCCGTGGGAATGTTTTCCCGTTCTCCGGCGGTGATCGTCATGCCCATGATGCGTATCACGGCAGGATGCGTGGGGCGGAACATATTGGCGACGCGGTTGTTGACCCGGTCCACGGCAATAGTGTACTGGGTGAGGTCATTCGTGCCTATGGAAAAGAAGTCCACCTCGCGGGCCAGCACGTCCGTCATAATGGCGGCGCTGGGCACTTCAATCATGATGCCCACTTTCAAATCCCGCGCATAGGGGATGTTCTTCCTTTCCAGTTCCTCCCGGCATTCCTGGAGGATGTGCTTGGCCGTGACCACTTCCGTGTAGCCGGAGATCATGGGGAACATAACGCCGCAACCGGGCGTGTCCGCGCAGGCGCGGAGGATGGCCCGGAGCTGCTGCTTGAACAGTTCCGGTCGGCTGAGGGAGACGCGGATGCCTCGCCAGCCAAGGAAGGGATTCGGTTCCGGGGCGCGGAGCTGTTCGCACGGCAGCTTGTCGCCGCCGGAGTCCAGGGTGCGGAAGATGACGCCGTGGGGGGAACAGCCTTCCGCCAGTTTTCTGTAGTAGCGCGTTTGTTCTTCTTCATCCGGCATGCCGGATGGATTGCCCAGAAGAAAGAATTCCGTGCGGAACAGGCCTACGCCTTCCGCTCCCACCTCCTTGATGCCGGAGTATTCATGGGGGAACTCCACGTTGACGGACAGGCGGATGTTGCGACCGTCCCGGGTGATGGTGGGCAGGCCGCGCAGCGCTTCCAGCGCCTTGTAGGCCTTTTCCTTTTCCACCTGGAGGCGGTGGTAGTATTCCTCCGTTTCCTTCGTGGGTTTCAGGATGAGCACGCCCTTGTAGCCGTCCAGAATGGCGGGGGAGTGGCTTTCCACTCTCAGAAGGGCCTGCTCAAGCCCCACGACGGCGGGGATGCCCATGGAGCGGGCGAGAATGGCTGTGTGGGAGACGGAGGAGCCCATTTCCGTGGCAAAGCCGTGAATCAGGCTGGCGTCCATGGCGGCCGTGTCGGAAGGGGTCAGGTCATAAGCCACCAGCACCTGGTCTTTTTCCGCTTCTTCCTCGTCTTCAGGAGGTTCCGTGCTGCGTAGGTTGTTAATGACCCGCTGCATGACATCCTCCATGTCCGCGGTTTTGGCGCGCAGGTAGGGATCGTCCACGCGGCGCAGAACTTCCATGTAGTTCTGCATGACCACATAAAAGATGTGCTCCACGTTCTGGAGGCGCTTGACCAGTTCCGTCTGAACCTGCTGGAGGATAACCTTGTCCTGAAGGAGAAGGATGTGGGCGTCGAAGATGGAGGCATCCTTCTCTCCGGATATCTGGATCATGCGTTCCCGCAGCGTCCTGATCTGGTCCGCGGTTGTTTGCAACGCCCGGTGGAAGCGCACCAGCTCGGCATCCACCTCTTCCGGGGAAATATCGTACGCTACAGGTTCCCTGGAACCGCTGATCTGAATTTTAATCTTGCCCAGGGCAATACCGGGGGAAACGGGAATGCCCTGAAGCCAGGTTTCTTCCGTTGAAATGGGTTCCTGAATCATCTGCGGGCTTGATGGCCCGGTCTCATATGGCTGTGAGCCGGAGTGTTTTAATCTTCTTCAAACTTGCGGGAAATCAGGTCTTCCAGCGCGTTCAACGCTTCCTGTTCGTCCTTCCCTTCCGCCATGATGGTGATCTTGGAGCCGTGGCCTACCGCCAGCATCATCAAACCCAGAATACTCTTGCCGTCAACTTCCTCGCCATCCTTCTCCACGACAATGTCTGCATCAAATTTGCTGGCCAGTTTGACGAATTGAGCAGCCGGACGCGCGTGAATGCCGAGTTTGTTGATGATGGTGAGCTCCTTGGTGACCATGGAATTTGAAGTAAGGGGTGATAACGGTTGCTACAACGGTAAGTACACTAATTAAAGTTTTTTTCCAAGAGTTTTTTGTCAGTCCTACTTTTCAGAGGATTGGAAGTTTGACATGAGGCGGCGGTTGAACTCCCCGGCCATGTCGATGCCCATGTCCTTGAGATGGTAGTCCATGGCGGCTACTTCCACCAGCCTGGCAATATCCCTGCCGGGAGCCACGGAAAGCTGGACATGGAGCACTTTTTCCCCCAGGACGTCCAGCCCCTCCCGCTCCAGGCCCAGCCTGTCCAGCTCTTCCTGGTCCTTGGCGGGAATGAGGGTGACGATGAGGTCCAGGCGCTTGTTGTGGCGGATGGACTTCAGGCCGAAAAGGGTGGTGATGTTGACGATGCCCAGGCCGCGCACCTCCATGAAGCCGCGGCTCATTTCCGGGGCGCTGGCCACCAGTTCTCCGCCCACGTTGCGCACGTACACCATGTCATCCGCCACGAGGGCCGCCCCGCGTTCAATCAGGCCCAGGGCCGTTTCACTCTTCCCCACGCCGCTCTTGCCGCGGATGAGGACGCCCACTCCGCGCACGTCCACCATGCAGCCGTGCAGGGTGACGCTTTCCGCGAATTCGTTTTCCAGAATGATGGTGGCGGAGTTGACGAATTTCATGGTTACCAGGCTTGTGCGGAAGACGCAGACGCCGGCCTCATCCGCCAGTTCCACGATTTCCCGTGGAGGGATCTTGTCACGGGAGAAGACGATGCCCGGTACCTCGCACCGGAACATGCGCTGAATGCGCGATTTGCGCATGCCTTCCGGCAGCTTTTGAAGATAGGCCAGCTCCGCGGAGCCGAAAACCTGGATGCGTTTGTTGGCAAAGTAGGAGTAGAAGCCGGCGATCGCCAGGCCGGGGCGGTTGAGGGCGGGTTCGCAGATGTGGCGGCTGAGGCCGGCGGGGCTGTTGATGAGTTCCAGTTGGAGGGCTTCCTTGTACTTGCCGTAAAATTTGGACAGGGTGACGAAATCCACTTTCTTCACTTTGGATTTGCTGAACATAATCCTATATAAAGAAACAAAACACACGTGAGAGCAATCAAATATTGTTGCCGGGGCCGTGTGCGGGGGCCTTTTTTGAAAAAAGGCCCGTTCCGGCATGGAATGCCACACTTTACCGGTTGATTTGAAGCCGCAGGCATGGTCTGATGAAGGCATGAACAGACTGGATCAATTAGCCACCTTGTTGAGATTTCCCAGCATTTCCGCACAGAAGGAGCACGCCCGGGACGTGAGTGATTGCGCGGACTGGCTGGTAGATAAATTGTCCGGCATGGGATTGGAAGCAAAGGCCTGCAAAACGCCCCTCCACCCCATCGTGCTGGCCCGCAGCCCGCGGGAGGAAGGAAAGCCTACCGTGCTGATTTACGGCCATTACGACGTGCAGCCCGTAGATCCTGTGGAATTGTGGGAATCCGACCCGTTTGAGCCGGAAGTGAGGGACGGGAGAATTTACGCCCGCGGCGCTACGGACAACAAGGGGCAGCTGTTCGCCCATATCCTGGGCGTGGAGGAATTGCTCCGCCAGAACGGCGGCCACCTTCCCGTGAATGTGATTTTCCTTCTGGAAGGGGAGGAGGAAGTGGGCAGCGGCAGTCTTTCCCTGTTCATCAAGGAGCACAGGGAAGAACTGGCCTGCGACGTGATTGTGGTTTCCGATACCGGAATGGCCGCTCCGGACACCCCTACGTTTTCCTACGGTCTGCGCGGCCTGGCCGGGGCGGAAATAATCGTCAGAGGCCCTTCCGCGGATCTTCATTCCGGCGTGTTTGGAGGAGCGGTGGCCAATCCCATCACGGCTCTTGCTGAAATAATCGCTTCCTTCCATGATGAGGAGGGACGTGTGGCCGTGAGAGGGTTTTACGACGGCGTGGAACCTATCGCCACATGGGAACGCAGCATGTGGGCCACGGTGCCCGGAATGAGCAATGAGGAACTGGCTCAGCTGACGGGCGTGGAAACCGTGGTGACGGAGGCCGGGTTCACCGGAGCGGAATGTATCTTTGCCCGTCCGACGCTGGAAATCAACGGTATTGGGGGAGGTTACCAGGGCGAGGGAAGCAAGACGATTATCCCCAGCCATGCCTTTGCCAAAATTTCATGCCGGCTGGTGCCGGGGCAACAGCCTGAAAGGATTGAAACCCTGTTGGAAGAACATGTGAAGAGACATTCCCCCAAGGGCGTCACGGTGGAGTTCAGGCGTGGCCACGGCGGGAATGCTTACGTGTGCGATCCGAATTCCGAGTTCGGTCTTGCCGCCCAGCAGGCTCTGGAAGAGGCTTTTGGCCGCAAACCCGTGCTGGTAAGGGAAGGAGGCAGCATTCCGATTATTGAGGAGATGAAGCGCGTGCTGGGAGCGGATGCCCTGATGCTGGGCATGTGCCTTCCTGATGCCCATATCCACTCCCCCAATGAAAACTTTCCCGTGGATTTGTTCTCCAGGGGCATTGACATGAGCCAGATTCTTCTGCGCCGCCTGGGGCAGATTAAGCATTGACCTTTCTTATGGACCAGCCAGCCGCCGCTGAAATAGTCAATTTGCACAAGACCTTTAAAACAGGTCTTGGCAAGCCCGTGGTGCATGCCGTGCGGGGGATAGACATGAATATCCGGCAGGGGGAGGTGTATGGCCTCATTGGCCCGAACGGCTCCGGCAAGTCCACTCTGATGAAGGCCCTGCTGGGGCTGGTGAGGCCTACGGAAGGTTCCTGCTCCATTTTCGGCAGGTCCAGCCTGGCTCCGGACAGTAAGGAGGAAGTGGGCTTTCTTCCGGAAAACCCCTACTTTTACAAATTCCTGACGGGAGCGGAAACTGTTTCCTTTTACGGCAAACTGTGCGGCCTGAGCGGAAAACCTCTGAAAGAGAAAGTCCGGGAACTGCTGGAGCTGGTGGGATTGGCTGATGCGGCGGACAGGCGGCTGGGCGGCTATTCCAAAGGGATGCTCCAGCGCATCGGCATGGCGCAGGCGCTGGTCCAGTCCCCCCGCCTGCTGGTTCTGGACGAACCGACCGCCGGCGTGGATCCCCTGGGGTCGCGGGATATCCGGAATATTATCGACAACCTGAAAGGGCGGGGAATGACCGTATTCCTGTGCTCCCACCTGCTGGAACAGGTGCAGGAGGTTTGCGACCGGGTGGGCGTCATCTTTAAAGGGCTGCTCATTGCGGAAGGGACTGTGAATGAGCTGACGCGGGATTCCGACAAGCAGGAAATACTTCTGGAGCATGCTTCCCCGGAACTGATGAAACGGCTGAAGGATATGGTGAAGGAAGACGGCCGTGCCTCCTGGCTGGAGGACGGGCATCCGCGCAACTCCCTGGAAAGCGTATTTCTAAAAAGTTTGTTGGAATGGAAGGAAAAGCATCCCAAGCCGGAACCGTAAGCGGTCCGGCGGCCGCTAAACGGGAAGTGCGCCGCATGATACGTGAAAGGGTGGGCGAATTGGATGCCGCCGCCCGGGAAGCCATGTCCCGTTCCATCTGCCGCCGTGTGTCGGCTCTGGTGCGGGAGAGGAATTTCCGGCGCGTGGCTGTTTTTGCCGCCAGGCCGGGAGAGGTGGATTTGCTTTCCCTGCTGGATCTGCTTCCGGACCGGGAATGGTACTTCCCGCTGGTGCATGAGGGGAGAAGGCTGAGTTTTCACCGTGTATGCCATCACGGGGAATTGGTGGCGGGCAGCTGGGGCATACGCGAACCCGGTCCGGGATGCCCGGAACTGCATGCTGGGGAAATGGATTTGATAGTGCTGCCTGGGGCCGCATTTACCAGGGGCGGCAAGCGGCTGGGGTATGGCGGCGGATTTTATGATACGCTGCTGGCCGGCCCGGCTGCTGGGGTGCCGCTGGTGGGAGTCTGCTTCCCCTGCCAGCTTCTGGACGATCTGCCCATGGAAGCCCATGACAGGCATGTGGACATGGTGATTGCGCCGGGAGGGGAGTAACACCCTTCCGGAGAAAGGGAAAGAGGCTAGATACGGAACCGGTGTTTCTGCACGGTCAGTTTATAAAACAGGTCGTAGCGGGCGTTGAGCAGGGGCTGGAGGTATTCTACCCCTCCGGCTACCTGGCCGCGGATGTCCGCATACAGTTTTCGGTAGTCGGAAAGTCCGCTGATCATGGCTTCATACAGGGGGGTGCGCAGCCCGCATTCCACGGCAATGTGCATTTCCGCCGCTGCGGCCACGATCTGGCGGGACAGGCGGAACTGCATCCAGGCCAGCCCCAGGTTGCCGCCCACCCAGACGGCCAGGGCCGCGCCCACGCAGGCGAACCCTGCTGCGTGCTCTCCGAAACAGCCCAGCAGGGCTCCCAGAATCACCAGAAGGAGCATCAGCTTGATTTCCGTCCTCATCACATCCTCCTGATCCAGAAAAAGCTTGCTGAGGCACGGCTTGATGCCGAAGTCCTTCAGGGGCATGTAAATGGAACGTCCCAGCCTCTCCTTGTACACTTCCAGATCCGTCTGGAGCTTTGCGGCCGGGAAATCCCCTATGTCGCAGTCCCATTGTTCCTTCACGCGCGGGCGCACATGGTTCCAGTGCGTCTGGCAGATGTTCAGGAATTCCTTGTTGTAATACGCGTGCCGTTCCTCAATGCCGGATTTGACCAGCTCATAAAACCATTCGTCAATGACGGGAGGAAGCTTGTGCAGGATCATCGTGCGCCGGATGGATAGGAAACGCCCCATCTGGCGTGCCGACTTTTTCCCCAGACGCGGCACGCAGTCCTGCACGTATTGCGCGTATGCCTTGAGGCGTGCCGGCATTTCATCCTCCATCTGGAGCTGGATGCGGTCGATTTCCCGGTCAATGGACGTCAGGAAGCCGGAATCCATCTTGGAAAGGCGGCTCAGTTCATCAAGCACCTTCCCCTGTTCTTCCAGAAGGCTGTCCGTAGCCAGCAGAAGGCGTTCCACGCGCTTGTCCGTCAGCGGGCTGCGTTTCAGCACTTCCTGAACGCACGCCGTCAGGGCTTCCACTCCTTCTCCTGCATGCTCTCCGGCGGTCGTGACAGGGTACAGGGGCAGCTGCACGCCCAGGCGTTCCCGGGAGGTGGAGCGAAGCTCCTCTTTCAAGGATTGAAGCCTCTCAAAAGAGAGCAGCTCCGCATGGGTGATGACGAGAACCATGCGGGAATGGAGACGTTCCTCCAGCGTCTGGAGATAGTCCCACAGGACGGAATGGTTGCCGTCACTGGCGGAAATAACCACAAGGATGGCATCCGATTTGGGAACGATGTGCTTCAGCTTTCTGGGGGCATCCTCCTGTTCCAGGCCGATGGTATCCCAGAACTCCAGGTTGAGCAGGGCGTCCGACGGGTAAAAAAGGTCCAGAACCCATTCATGGGTGTGTGGGGCGGGATGAGGCCTGTACTGCCAGCGGACCAGTGTGGCTTCACTGGACACGCGGGAACAGAACCGTTCCCCGGCCAGGGCGTCCAGCGTAGAGGATTTGCCGGACCCTGTCATGCCGATGACGGTGACATTCTGCGGAGAGCAGCATTCGGCCAGGGCTTCCTCCACCTTTTCCTGGGAATCGAAATGACGGTCGGGGCCAATCCGGGCGGAAAACGCCGCGGCGGCATCCGCTACGTCCCGCACCGCATGCGGAATCACGTTTTTTCCTCCTGTCAGCATGGGGTGATGAAATCAGGTCTCCGTCCGGGCTGTTCCGGTTTTCCGGAACAAACCTACACGCCGCTTTTCCTTCTGTCCAACTAAAATCACGAAGCGGGAGCGTACGAGCGGCCGCCGAAAATGGCCGTCCCTACGCGAACGAGCGTGGCTCCTTCCTCTATTGCCGTTTCAAAGTCGTGGCTCATGCCCATGGACAGTTCCGTCAGCGTGGCTCCCCCGCTGCCGGACAGGACTTCCTTCAGCTCCCGGAGACGGCGGAAATAGGGCCGCGCCTCCTCCGGATTTTCCACCGGGGGGGGAATGCACATAAGGCCGGCGATTTCAAGATGGTTCAGGGAGGACAGCTCCGGCCATTCCTTTTCCAGGGTTTCCGGGAAGAATCCGAACTTGCTGTCTTCATTGCCTACGTTCACTTCCAGCAAAATGCGGGGCCGTTTTCCCGTTTCCTGAGCCACGGTATCCATGAACCGGGCCAGGCGCAGGGAGTCCACGGCATGGATCAGCGTGAAATATTCCAGGGCCTTGCGCACCTTGTTGCGCTGGAGGGGGCCAATGAGATGCCATTCCGTATCCGGAGGAAGGGAAGGGATTTTTGCCAGTCCCTCCTGGACCTTGTTTTCACCGAAAATGCGCTGGCCCGCATCATGGCACGCTTTCACATCCTCTGCGGGAAAAGTTTTGCTGACGGCGACGAGGCGGACGGAACCCGCCGGACGTCCGGCGCGGAGTTCCGCTGCGCGTATGCGGGAGAGAATATGTTCCAGATTTTGTTGGATGCTCATGATGGATGGTTCAGTTCAGGGATGGCTGTGCGGACGCGTGGCTCATGATATGGTGCAGGGGAGAGAGCCGCCGCATGGCCAATGGCCCAGACCTTGGAAGAATCCGTTTCCAGGCAGATGTCCGGCACCATGGGGGAAACATACCAGGCACGGTCATTCAGTTCCCGGCGCAGCTGGGGCGGCGTCCACCCGCTATGGCCTACGTAGGCGCGCAGGATGGCGCGGGGATCTTCCAGGTATTCCAGGGCCTGTTCCTCTTGCAGATGAAACTGGACGCGCAATTTATCCTCCGTGCGGATGAAAGCGGCGAAGATGAGCTGGTTGCGTTCTACGGGCCCTCCCTTGAAGATGGGCACGGCGTAAAGGGATTCCGGTATTTCCGTATGGCGGGCTACGTCCCCCACATTCATGCCGGACGGATGATTCAAAATATGGCCGATGACAAATTCCTTCTCCGCCCGGCTCAGGAAGATGACGGAATGATGGAATCCGGCGCCATCCAGGTAGGGGGCGGCGACCAGAAGGTGCCCCGCCAGGTTTTCATTGCTGATATCTTCGTGTTCCATCATGGCCATAAATCTACGTTACCAAATGTGACGGATGCAGGCAACCATGCGTTCAAACGGCCATGTCAGGAGGCGGCGAAAACGGAACACCGGAAAAACAGGAGGGAAGAGGAGCTTTTACCCGAGTGTATAGCGGGTCCCTCCGGAGGAACGGACGGCGGTTCTGGAATTTCCGAACGTCCTGCGGGCGACCGCCCTCCTGGCGGGAACGGATTTCTTCCCGGTTGAGGCCGTTTGCTTGCGGGAAAGGGCAACGGCGGGGGGGCGGGAAGCCCTGCGGCGGTGGGAAATGACGGAGGCCGTATTGGCGTTCTCCATGCGGTCTGGAGCGGAAGCCATGACCAGCAGGGAAGAATCCTGCATTTTTTCCGCCTGGGCCAGGGCTTTCAGGGAGGCGTCAATGGAACAGCGTTCGATTACGACCGGGTCTCCGGTACGGAGCAGGTTGAAGGCCTCATATACGTCATTGCTCTTCATCCGGACGCAGCCGTAGGAGGCGGGGGTGCCGATGGTGCGTTCCTCCGCCGTACCGTGGATATAAATCAGGCGCGAGTGAGCGTTCCGGTTACGGGGTTCCAGACCTTCCAGCCACATGATGCGCGTGACGATGGGGTCCCGGCCCGGAGAATTGGGCGCGACGCATTCCCCGGTGGGCTTGCGGCTTTTAAACACCATGCCCTTGGGCTGTCCGCTGCCGATTTTGGAAGCGATGCGATGGGCGCCCAGCGGAGTGCGGCAGCTTCCCTTTCTGTCTCCCAGGCCGAATTTGGAAGTGCTGACAGGGTAGGTTTTCACCACCCGGCCATTGCGCATGACGGCCATTTTCTGGTCCCTGACGCTGACGACCGCGCCGTCTTTCACGATGGCGGTGGGCTCATAATCCGGACGGGAACAGGATGCCAGGACTCCGAACACAGCGAAAGCTGCGCCGGCGAGTTGAATCAGGCGTGCTGCTTGCGAGAGAGGCGCAGGCATGGGAAAGGCGTCAGTTCTTGGCTTTGGCAGTTTGCTTGGCGGGCAACAGGTTGGAAATCATGCGGCCCAGGGAACAGAATCCTGTGTAATAGAAACCCAGGAAAGGAATCATCAGGATGGGGGAAAGGTAATGGCCCTGGCGGATCATGATGATGATCAGGTTCAGGAAGAAAGTTCCGCAGGCGATTTCCAGAACAGGAATGACGACGGATTTAATAGCCCGGTACCCGTTGCGTTTGAGCTGGGAGACGTGCCGGCGGTCTTCCTTCCGGTCCACGCCGTATTTGGGCGTGCGGACGAAGGCGGACTGATGGCCGAAGATGGCTTCCAGAACAGCCTTGGCGTTGTTGACCGCCATGCCCACGCTCAGCGTGAGAAGGAGGGGGAGGTACGGCAGTTCCTTCCACCAGGATTTGGGACGCACCACGATTTGGGCACTCATGTAAAAGATGCAGACGGCCACGCTGGTCATGAAAAACAGGGCCACATTCACAAACCACATGAAGACCGTTTCATTTTCCGGAATGCGCTGCGTGCAGATGGGGTACACCAGGAAGCAGAGCAATGCCAGGAGCAGATAGGAATAATTACAGGTGAGGTGGGTGGTGGCTTCTACCTTGGCTTTAAGGGGGGCATTGGAGCGCCAGATGTCCAGCAGGATTTTCTGGCAGACCTGAATGGAACCCTTGGTCCACCGGTGCTGCTGGGACTTGAACCCGTCCATGTCCACGGGAAGTTCCGCCGGGGTAACGACGTCGTTCAGGTAGATGAAGCGCCAGCCCTTGAGCTGGACACGGTAGGAAAGGTCCATGTCTTCCGTCAGGGTGTCATGGGACCAGCCGCCCGCGTCGCCAATCACGCATTTGCGCCATATGCCGGCAGTGCCGTTGAAAGTGAAGAAGCGGCCGGAACGGTTGCGAGCCGTCTGTTCCATGGCAAAATGGCCGTCCAGGTACATCCCCTGGATGCGGGTGAGGAGATTGTATTCACGGTTGATGTGGCCCCAGCGGGTTTGAACGAGGCCCACGTTTTCATCCGTGAAGAAATGGATGGTTTTTTGCAGGAGATCCGGTTCCGGAACGAAGTCAGCATCCAGAATCAGCAGGAATTCCCCCTTCGCTACTTTGGTAGCCGCTTCCAGCGCGCCTGCCTTGAAGCCAGTGCGGTCCGTGCGGTGGATGCAGACGGCGTCAAAGCCGCGGGACTTTAATTCCTCCACCTTGCGGCAGCATTGTTCCGTGGTGTCGTCTGTAGAATCGTCCAGAATCTGGATTTCCAGCTTATCCTGCGGATAATCCAGAGCGGCTACGGATTCCAGAAGGCGGTCCACGACGAACTTCTCATTGAACATGGGGAGCTGGACCGTCACGACGGGCAGTTCCTGGAAGCGTGCTTTGGGCTGGGGCTTGTTATTACGGTTCTTCCAGTACAGGTAAACGATGCTCAGGCGGTGGAAGCCATATCCTGCCAGGCCGACGAGGACCAGAAGATAGCACAAAAGCCAGATAAAATTGTAATTTAAAGACATGCAGGGGTTACAAAGGGGGTTGGTATCTTTTTGCGTCAGGGAAGGGGGATTTCCTTGACGTGACGCCCGTATAGGACACCATAGGGCGAGAGTCAAGACATATTCCGTTTTGCTTAACCTTTTTGAGTGTTGTTATGAAGAGATTGTATCTGCTGGCCGCAGCTGTATCCGTCACGGGGGGAATGGCGTTTTCCGCTCCACAAGAAGATGCCCCGGAGAAGGAGGCGGCAGTACTGGATGTGCAAACGCCGCCGTCCGGCAAGCAGGACCAGCCGACCATTCCGGAACGCCTGCTGGACGACTCCCACATGAATGAGGAGCTGGGCATCAACGAATTTACCGCGCCGTCCATCCGCAAGATTTTTGAAGATTTGGAGGGGCTTCCTGAAATACCGGAAAAGGTGGCCTTGCGCGCACGCCCGGAGCGGCCTCCCATGGACCGCTGTTCCCTGGCTCTCCAGTTGGGCGGCATGATGGCGGACGGCTTCGTAATCGTGCAGTGCGGCAAGATGAATGAGGTGAAACCCATTGCCCTGGATCTTTCCAGCTATGCAAAGGCCATTGGAGCCGGAGAAAGGGTGAACCGTCACGCCGCCAGCCTGCTGAAAAATGCGGAAGACGGGGATTTGAGCAGTTTCAAAAACAACCTGGCCCTTATTCAATCCGATGTGGAACAGGAACTCGCCTCCCTGAGGGATTCCGATATGGCGAACCTGATCGGCCTGGGGGGGTGGATACGCGCCCTGGACGCCGCTACGGCGGCTCTGGATAACAAATTTGCGGAGGACAAGGCGAAAGTCATTTTCCAGCCGGATGTCCCGGAATATTTTCATTATATTCTGGACGGGGTGGAGCCGGAAATGAAGGAACGCCGCGACATTGCCAAAATCATGAACCTTCTGACGGTCTTGCAGGAGCAGATGACGCTGGCTCCGGACGCCAAACCCGCCAAGGCCGGCGTGGAAGCCATCCGCAAAACGACGCTGGAGTTGCTCAAGGCGGCTCTGGCCCCTGTGGAATCATAATTCCTCTCTCCGGCAGGCATACATCTATGGTTCTTCCCCTTTTGACCAGTCTGGAAGTGCGTCTTACTCCCCGCAGCCTGTACTTGCGGAATGAAAAACTGGAGCGGATGGTTCGGGATGATGGCCGCATCCCCGTTCCTTACAACGTAAGCATCCGCAATGCGGGAGACGGCGCCGTGCGCATCATCGGCAAAAAGTGGACCGTCCGTTCCCATGAAGACGGCACGCAGGTGATTGAAGGGGATGAACTGTTCGGTTCACGCCCCCTGTTGTGCCAGGGACAGATTTTTGCGTTCAACGGCCTTCAGATGCTTCGGCTGCCGGCGCGCATCCAGTTGACTCTCCTTGTCCGGGACGAGGCGGGAATCCTTTATCATACGGATCCCGTCAGCCTTAAATGGTGAAATAAAAAGCCCTGCAATATTCATGCAGGGCTTTTTTCTGGATAAGGGATAGAGGAAGAATCTGAGGATAAAAGTCTATAAGTTAATAAAACTGTTCCTTAATTCCTATTCCCTCTAATTGTTGCTTCCGGGCTAACCTTCTTCATCATCCCCGTGGTTGAGGATGAAGTTCAGGTCGTCAATGCCCAGGCTGGAGGTAAATCCTTCGTCACCCAGCACGTTGGCGACGAGCTGGTTCTTCTGATGCTGGAGAATGCGGATTTTTTCTTCCACGGAATCCTTCGTCAGAAGGCGGTAGGCGATCACCTTGTTTTTCTGGCCGATGCGGTGCGTACGGTCGATGGCCTGGCTTTCTACGGCCGGGTTCCACCACGGGTCATACAGAACGACATAGGAGGCGGAAGTAAGGTTGAGGCCGGCGCCGCCGGCTTTCAGGGAAAGCAGGAAGACGGAAGGGTCCTTGGTCGTCTGGAATTTTTCAATTTCTCCACGGCGGTCCTTGGTCTGGCCGGTAAGATAGTTAAGCGGCCTGTTTTCCGCTTCCAGCCTGTTCTTGATGATTTCCAGCATGGAAACGAACTGGGAGAAGACGAGCACTTTGTGCCCTTCTTCCCGGAGCTGGTCCAGCAGATAGAAGAGGGCCGTCATTTTGGCGCTGTCTTCCTTGGCGTATTTGGGATCTACCAGACCGGGGTGGCAGCAGATCTGACGCAGGCGCATCAGGCCCTGCAAAATGGCGAAACTGTTCTTTTTGACGGATTCGTCCGAATCCAGGCCGAGCAGGGCCTGCTGAATGCGGCGGAGTTCCGCCTTGTATAACTGGCTCTGGATGCCTTCCATTTTGGCGTACACTTCTTCTTCCGTCCTGGGAGGCAGGTCTTTTGCCACCTGGGATTTGGTGCGGCGCAGCAGGAAGGGTTTCAGGCGCGCGGCCAGGCGGTTCTGGCTTTGCGGGTCCTTGCGCTTGTCAAAGCGCTTCTTGAAGTAGGAGCGGGAACCGAGGACGCCGGGCATGGAGAAAGCCATGAGAGACCACATGTCCAGCAGGCGGTTTTCAATGGGTGTGCCGGAAAGAACGAGACGGTTGTAGGAAACGATTTCCCGCGCCGCCTTGGCTGCCTTGGAATCCGGGTTTTTGATCTGCTGGCCTTCATCCAGAATGACCGTGAGCCATTTGATTTGGTTCAGGGTTTCCCCGCAGACGCGGAGCTGGGCGTAGTTGACCACGACCATGTCGTAGTTCTTCTTGATGTCTTCCAGATTGGCCTGGTCCTTGCTGCGGATGACGAGGACGCGCACGCCTGGCGCAAATTTTTCCGTTTCTCCCGCCCAGACGTCCAGCACGGATTTGGGGCAAACAATAAGAACCGGAGGGATGACGGCTTTTTTCTTGGATTTGTTTTTGCGGGCGAATTCTTCACGCAGCCAGAGGACATAAGTGATGGACTGGATTGTTTTACCCAGGCCCATGTCGTCCGCCAGAATGCCGCCGAACCCGTTCGTGGCAAGGTAAGCCAGGAAATGGAACCCTTCCACCTGATACGGGCGCAGGGTGGCCTGGAGCTGGGAGGGAACATCCGGCTTGACGTCGATCTGGATTTCCGCGGTACGGTCCTTGATGCGTTTCCATGCCTTCGGGTCGAACACTTCCGCGGCTTTCGGGTCCGCCAGCTGCATGGCGTGCATGCGGTGGGTTTCTCCGGAAAGATCGAAGGGGTCCAGGCCCAGGCGGGTAACGGCGTCGCGCTGGTCGTTGTCCAGCTTAATTTCCAGGCGCATCCATCCACCGTCGTCCATGCGGACGTAACCGCCTCTGGCGGCGACCAGGGCGCGGATTTGTTCCTTGGAGAGCTGGACGCCTTCCACATCAATGACGATGCGCAGGTCAAACCAGTCAATTTCCTGGTTGACTACTTCAAACCGCACGGCGGCGGCCACCGGATCCGCCAGCAGCGTCTTGAGCTTGTCATCCATATTGACGGTCAGCTCTTCCGGAAGCTGCTTGGCCCATTCCGCGAATTTTTCGGGGAACTGGCGGGTGACGCGGGCCTTGAACGCGCCCACCTGGGGGTCGTAGGAAAAGCCCATTTCTTCCAGCAGGCCGGGAATAGGATAAAGGTGCTCCCGGATGAAGCGCAGCAGAACTTTGTTCTTCATGGGCTCCTGATGGGATACGTCCCAGCCGTCCTTGCCGAGTTTTTCCGTGCGGTAGCCGGAAGCGTCCCGGGCGCTTACTTCGCAGAGCACGTGTTCCGTTTCCGCAGAGGTGAGGCCGCGGACGATTTTCATGTCAAAGGTGCCGCGCAGGTCAATGTCCACCACGCGGTCTTCCATGCTGGGGGGCAGGGAAGCGCCTATTTTGCGGAGGAATTCCACCCCTTCAAGGCTGTCGATGACCTGCTTGGGAATGGAGTAGCGGGGTTCCACTTCCGTGCTTTCCAGCCAGCGGGGAGGTCCGGGGAAAACGGTTTCGTCAGACTGGTACAGTTCCTGCTGGCCCGGAAGCTGCCGGACGGAGTGAGAGACGTTGATGCCGGTGGAAGTAGCGAGCTGAAGAGCGTAGCAGTCCGGTTCAATGGGATCGTCCTGGCAAATCCATTTGAGCGGTTCGTCCACCACTTTGAAATAGTTTTCATCAAGGTTCACCAGGTAGCCTTTCAGGGCGGGCTGGTGGAAAAGTTTGTTCATCAGGGCGCATGCGGCTTCCTGGTCCAGGTCCAGCGTCAGGGCGTCTTCCGCACGGGCGTAGTCGGACAGGGAGACGAGCAGGATTTCCGTCTGGGCGTCCATGCGTACGGCGGCCCGTTCATGCAGATTTTCCAGATGTTCCAGATCCTGTTTTTCCCGGACGGGAATCCAGTCCTGCTTCAGGGAATGACGGTATTCGAAATGCCCCTCGTTAATAGTGGAAACAAGCCTCATGAACAGTTCTCCGCGGGGCGGCTGCGGGGGGCGTTCATTCACGGATTGGATGCGGTCGTACCAGGTGCCGACTTCACGGGAGCGCTCCCATTCATGAATCTTGCGCTGTACCTTTTCCAGATCCGTAATGGATTCCATGAATTCCGGATAGGGCAGGCGTTTCTTGTTGAAGGCGTAAGCAATGTAATTCCAGAATTCGAGGATGTTCGTGGGAGGCACGGGCCACAATTCCAGCGGGTCATAGCTGACGATTTCCCATCGGGGATTCAGGCGCACCATATCATGGTCGTGAATCTCCTGTTCAATGGCGAAACGGCGGTAGCGCTTCTCCAGTTTGCTGACGTAGTCCGCTTCCTTGTCGTCCAGTTCGCGGCCCAGTTTCTCTTCCAGAATATCCAGAAGGGGAACATCATTCAGTTCGTTCGGGGACTCCGGAAGATCCTGGCCGCGGTACATGCGCTCCAGCATGGCGGCATACATGGCTGCTCCGGCGAGGTCCTCGTCTTCCGTGGAGCATGCTCCGAACCACCTGTTGCCCTGAAGGCGCAGATTTACGCGGTGCACGCCGTATGCGTCTTCCACGCGGCCCTGAATATATAAATGATTGCCGAAAATTTGCGTGACTGCGCCATCTTTCTGGAGTTTCTCTCCGCGCAGCCGGATTTCTTCCGGAAAGGCATTGAGGAAGTTCAGAGTAGCCCTGTCCGGGTTAAGTGCCATGCTCATAATATCAAACTGTCATATAAAAATTGGAAACAAGCGTTCCCTGTCAGGGGACGCCACAGGTCTATGCACTTTACTATGGCACAAAAAGCGGATTAGAGCAACTATTCTCTGAAAATAATTCCGGAGGTTGTTTGTGGTGAAGTATTTATTGTTGAATGACAAATTGTTATGTTTATGTGAAGAAGGTCGATTTTTGAAGAAAACGAACATATTTTATCATCTTGGAAAGAAAAGATGTCAGTCTTGCGTAACATGATTCTTGACAGGTTCGTCGTAAAAGCGTCTTTTATGCCTGAAATTTTATGTCCTCTGCATCACTTCTACAGTTACTGGCGACTCAAGCCCGCTTGAGCGATGGCGAATTGGCCGAACGTCTTGACATGACTGAAGAAGCCGTGCGGGCCCAGCGGGAACAGTGGGAGAAGGAAGGCGTCATCCTCGGATACCAGGCCGTGGTGAATGAGGAATATGAGCACGACAGCAAGGTGGCGGCCTTCATTGAAGTGAAAATGACGCCTGAACGCGACGGCGGTTTTGACCGTCTGGCCATGCGCATCTCACGGTTCGACGAAGTCTCCTCCTGCTATCTGGCAAGCGGCGGGTTTGACCTGCTGGTGCTTGTGGAAGGAAAAAGCATGCGGGAGATTGCCCGGTTTGTGGCGGAAAAACTTTCTACGCTGGAAGGGGTGTTGTCCACTTCCACACACTTCCATCTGAAAACCTACAAGAAAAACGGTTGTGTGTTTGAAGCTCCCGTGCAGACAGAACGCCTGGCTGTCGCTCCGTAATTCTCTGCCGTTAAGAAAGGAATGATCATGAATTGGCAGAACAAAATAGCGGAGCAGGTAAGCTCCATACCCCGTTCCGGCATCCGGGAATTTTTTGACCTGGTCACGGGACGCACGGATATCATCTCCCTGGGCGTAGGGGAGCCGGACTTCGTGACGCCGTGGAATATACGGGAAGCGGCCATTTACTCCCTGGAAAAGGGTCATACCTCCTATACATCCAATTACGGGTTGGAATCCCTGCGCCGTTCCATCGTCAAATACGTGGACGGATTTTTCCATGTCAACTACGATCCCCTGCGTGAAGTGCTGGTGACCGTAGGCGTAAGCGAGGCCATAGATCTCGCTCTCCGTGCCATTCTGAATCCGGGGGACGAGGTTCTTTACCACGAACCCTGTTATGTTTCCTATGCCCCCAGCGTCAACATGGCCTATGGCGTGGCTACCGCCGTTCCTACGAGCAAGAGGGATCTTTTTGCCCTTAACCCGGAGGTGCTGGAAGCGTCCATTACACCGCGAACCAAGGTGCTGATGCTCAACTTCCCGACGAACCCGACCGGAGCGGTGGCCCCTGTGGAAACCCTTCAGGAAATCGCCCGCATCTGCATCAAGCACGACCTCATTGTGCTGACGGATGAAATTTACAGTGAACTGCGTTATGACGGCAAGCCGCATGTTTCCATAGCTTCTCTGCCGGGGATGAAGGAACGCACGCTTCTGCTGCACGGCTTCTCCAAGGCATTCGCCATGACGGGGTTCCGCCTGGGTTATGCCTGCGGTCCGGAGCCGCTCATTTCCGCCATGATGAAAATTCATCAGTATTCCATGCTCTGCGCCCCCATTACTTCCCAGGAGGCGGCCATTGAAGCATTGGAAAACGGGACATCCGCCATGTTGAAAATGCGGGAAAGCTACCGCCAGCGCCGGGATTACCTGGTGAAGCGCCTTAATGAAATCGGCATGGACTGCCACCTGCCCGGCGGCGCGTTCTATGTCTTCCCGGACATTTCCAGATTTGGCCTGACCAGCAAGGAGTTTGCCACCCGGCTGCTGATGGAGAAGCAGGTGGCCGCCGTGCCGGGGACCGCCTTCGGCGCGAGCGGAGAAGGTTTCCTGCGCTGTTGCTATGCGACCGCCTTTGACCAGATCAAGGAGGCCTGCAACCGCATGGAGCATTTTGTGAAAACTCTTTCCTGACCCGGCAGTATTCATGAACTCCGTGACGGAGGCGCTGAAAACAAAGGCGTACGTGGCGCCGTTTGCGGTATTCATGGGCTTTACCCTGGTATGGCAGTTTGGCGGTCCGTTTCTGGAATGGGACCACCCGGCCGCACCCTGGTGGAGAAGGGCGCCGGAACAATGGCTGTATCCTGTTCAGGCAATCGTTTGCTTTGCCCTGGTTTTCCGGTGGAGAAAGGCCATTGATTGGGATTGGCGGTGGAAACCCGCCGCCTGGGGAATCCTGTTCGGCGTGCTGGGTATCCTGTGCTGGCTGGCCCCGACCATGATAGCGGACCGCCTGCCCGGAGGCGCGGATGCCTGGTTTGGTCATCCCTCCTGGCCCTGGTACCGGTATCTGCTGGGAATTGACGCGCGCCCGGAGGGGTTTGATCCGGGCATCGTCTTCCTTACGGATTCCTGGAGCTGGCTGGCGGCCCTGGTGCTGCGTTTCTTCCGTGCCGTGGTTGTGGTGGCTCTGGTGGAGGAACTTTTCTGGCGCGGCTATCTGATGCGTTTGATGGTGAATCCGGACCATCCCTGGAAGGTGCCATTCGGCGCTCATAGCTGGAAGGCATACTGGGTGACTACCCTCTGTTTCATGGCGGTGCACCAGCCTGTGGACTACTGCGGCGCGTTCATTTACGGTTCCCTGGCGTATCTGCTTGCCGTCTGGCGGAAAAATCTGTGCGCCGTGATTGTGATGCATGCGGCGGCGAATGCGCTGCTGGGCTGGGCCGCTCTGGCATGGGGCAAATACGGATTATGGTGAATCCGGCGTTTACAGGGAGGATTTTCTTAAGTACATAAAAACCGATGACTCCAGAGGAAGCCATAGAAATTTTGTGGGACTACCATCACGTGAAGCAGGAGCTGCATCCGGCGGAACTCATGTTCATTCTTGGCAGCAATGACATAAGGGTGGCGGAATATGCGGCGGAACTTTATGCCCGGAAGCTGGCTCCCCTGTTGCTCTTTTCCGGCGGGATGGGGCGTTTTACGGGGGAATGGGCCGTACCGGAAGCGGAACTTTTCGCAGAGGCGGCCATGAAGAAGGGCGTGCCGGGGGATTGCATCCTTATTGAAAACAAATCCACCAACACGGGAGAAAATGTCCGCTTTTCCCGCGCTGTCCTGGAAAAAGCCGGCATTCCGGAACCATCCAGCCTCATCGCCCTGCAAAAGCCCTATATGGAACGGCGCACGCTGGCTACGCTCCAGGCCCAGTGGCCGGAAGCGCGGGTGGCGGTCAGCTCCCCTCCCTTCACGTTCAGGGAATACCTGACCGGGGAACTGCCGCAGGAGCTGGTTGTCTCCGCCATGGTGGGGGACTTTCAAAGGATACTGGAATATCCTAAACAGGGATTTTCCACGGAACAGCCTGTGACTCCGGAGGCGATGGCGGCATTCCGCACGCTGGTGGAAGCGGGTTATGGCTCCCAGCTGCTCAAGGGGGTTCCCCTCCTCTGGAATTCTTGAGAAGACACGCTTTTTGCTTTCACTGAACGCTGATTGCGGGCATCAATACAACCCGCATAGCCAACCCAATTATATAACTCATCATGGCAGACAGAACCAACACAGACCCCGCCCGAATGGAAAAAATCGTGAGCCTCTGTAAAAGGAGGGGATTCATCTTCCAGTCAGCTGAAATTTACGGCGGTCTGAACGGTTGCTGGGACTATGGTCCCATGGGGGTGGAACTCAAGCGCAATCTGAAGGAATACTGGTGGCGTAAAAATGTGCAGGAACGCGAGGATGTGGTCGGCATGGACGGTTCCATCCTGACGCATAACTCCGTACTGGTGGCTTCCGGCCATGTGGGCGGATTTTCCGACCCGATGTGCGATTGCCTGTTGACCAAGGAGCGCCTGCGTGCGGACCAGGTTCCGGCCCAGAGCGGCATGGGGTTTTTCTATACCGGGGCTGCCAAAAAAGACGGTTCCTGGAATATTGAAAAGAAGTACTCCGTTCTGGTGGAATCTGAAAAACAGGCGGACAAGGCCCGTAAGACTGCGGCTCAATATTATGCCCAGCTGGCCGGCAAGGATGCCTCTTACAAGGATATGGAGTTGAAAGGCGAGTGCATGGAAACCGTAACGGATTCCACCATGTACAACCCTGCCAACGGTTCCCTGCTGACGGAAGCCCGTGAGTTCAACCTCATGTTCAAGACGACCATTGGAGCTACCTCTGATGAAAACGATCCCAACGCTACGGGCTGGCTGCGCCCGGAAACGGCCCAGTCCATTTTCTGCCAGTATAAAAACATTCTGGACAGTTCCCGCGTCAAACTGCCTTTCGGAATCGCCCAGATCGGCAAATCTTTCCGCAACGAAATCAACCCGCGGAACTTCACTTTCCGTTCCCGCGAATTCGAACAAATGGAAATCGAATATTTCTGCCGGCCGGAAGACGGGCTGCGTCTGGTGGATGAATGGCTGGAACACCGTCTTTGCTTCTATGACGAAGTGGGGGTTCCGCGCGAACACATTCACATTTTGGACGTGCCGGACGGCGAACGCGCTTTCTACTCCAAGAAAACCTATGACCTGGAGTATGAATTCCCCTTCGGCATCCAGGAACTGGAGGGCATCGCCTACCGGACGGATTATGACCTGAGCTGCCATCAGAAAGGTTCCGGCCGTCCTCTGGAATACTTTGACGAAGAGACGCGGGAGAAATTCATTCCCCATGTGGTGGAGCCTTCTGCCGGTTGTGACCGCACCATTCTGGCCATTATCTGCGAAGCTTACGATGAAGAGGAACTGGTGGACGACAAAGGTAAAAAAGACGTCCGCACGGTACTCCGCTTCGTGCCCCGCATGGCCCCGATCAAGGCGGCCATCTTCCCTCTGCTTAAGAAAAACGGGGAACAGGTGCGTATTGCCCGGGAAATTGAAAAGACGCTTCAGCCGTGGATGTCCGTCTTTTATGATGAAACGGGAGCCGTCGGCCGCCGTTACCGTCGCCAGGATGAAGTGGGTACTCCTTTCTGCATAACCGTGGACTTTGAAACTCTCGGGGAAAATGATGCTTCGCTCAAGGGGACGGTGACCATTCGCCACCGCGACTCCATGAAACAGGAACGTGTTGCAATTAACGACCTGCTGCATTGGCTGATTGCCCGCGTGCGTTAATGTTTTTCAGCGGTTTGAGGCCGGAAAATATCTTCAGAGCCGTCCCGTTTACAGCGGGACGGCTTTTTATTTCCCAGATAGCAGCGGAGAAAGGGAGGCTGGAGGGCGAATTCCGGAAGTGATTTTTCCGGAAGAAGACACATTGTTCCGGAATCAGTATGACAGGGAGGCTAGTGCGTTTTTTGATGCGGGTATGCCCGGCGGGAAATGAGTGTTTTTTACACGTTCGCGAAAAGCATATTGAATGAAATTTTAATGAGAGTTATTGACGGCTTGCCAGCAGAAAAGGAAGATGACGGACGAGGCGGTTCGGAAAAAACGTCCTGATTTTTGAGCTTTTTTTCTCATCTGCTGTCAAAGGTTTATACGGCATGGAATGATGCGATCAGGTAGAAAGAAGATATTAATGATGGAACATTCAGTAATTTTTCCGGACCATCGGAAGGTTTGCGCCTTGGGGCAGGGAACCTGGAAAATGGGAAAATCAGCGTTGAGGGAAGCCGATGAGATAGATGCTTTGCGCGCCGGCATTGAGCTGGGCATGAGCGTAGTGGATACGGCGGAGATGTATGGCAACGAGGAAATGGTGGGAGCGGCAATCCGCGGATTGCGCGACCGTGTTTTCCTGGTTACCAAGGTGCTGCCCGGCAACGCCAGCAGGACTGGAACCAAAGAGGCCTGCGAACGGAGCCTGAACAGGCTGAAGACGGACTATGTGGATTTGTTTCTGCTTCACTGGGGCGGTCCCCATCCCATTGAAGATACGGTTGCCTCCATGGTTGAGCTGCAGCAGGAGGGTAAGATAAAGGCCTGGGGCGTGAGCAATATGGACGTTCCGGAAATGGAGCGGTTTTATGCCGTCCCGGGGGGAGCCTCCTGCGCCGCCAACCAGATTCTTTATAATCTGGCCCATCGCGGCGTGGAGTACGATTTGCTGCCGTGGTGCCGGGAGCGTCACCTTCCCGTGATGGCCTATTCGCCTGCGGATGAAGGGCGGCTTTCCCGCAATCCGGTGCTGATGGGGATTGCGCAGAAGCATGAGGCCACCCCGGTGCAGATTGCCCTGGCCTGGATTCTGCGTCGCCCTGGAATGATTGCGATCCCCAAAGCTGGTTCCGTCACGCATGTGCAGGAAAATTACCGGAGCTTGTCCATCAGGCTGACTGCGGAAGATGTGGATTTGCTGGATGAGGCTTTTCCGCCCCCGGTCAGCAAGGTGCATCTGGATTCCTGGTAAACCGTGACGCCGGCCGACAGTTGGAGTGAAACGGGTCGCGCGGATTTTCCTGACGCATCAGAATGGTTTTAAGCCCTTCATCTGTACCGGGATGAAAGGGCGTCTGCGGATAATTTCCATATACGCATGCCTTGATGATCCTTGTGGGTACGATATGAGGGAGGCATTGGCTTTGCCGTTCGTAAGCCCGGGGAATCCGCTGACGCATATCCGGAAGGGGGACCGGATCTTTTTATTTGAAAAGAAGAATGTGCTGTTTTCCCGTTCCAGATTCTTCAGCAGGAAAGAAGGCTGAATGCGGCTGTGAGAAAGCCGCCCTTCCGGGGGAATACGGCATTCCCGGAGAGGCGGCTCCAGAAAAGGGGCGGGAAGATCAAAAGCGTTACAGCGGCTGCGCATCCGTCCTGGGTATCCAGACAGGCGTATTCTGGAAGGTGCTGGCGTAGTACCAGGAGCCGCGTTCCGCGCGCAGGATGAGCGGGGTGGATTCCGGAAGAGTGATGAGCGCCGGGCTGTTCATGTCCGCAGCGTGTCTGCCGGGCGTTTTTTGGGTAACGACCAGCAACCGGTCCGCCGGAATGGATTCCGGGGTTTCCGGGTACATGATGTAGTTTATGACAGCCGCTACGGTGACCAGTCCGCTCAGGGTGGCCAGAATGGTCAGCAGCGCCCCGTGTTTGCAGGTAACGGTCAGCAGGGCCAGGAAGGTGAGCATGACGGCCCCGGACAGGATGGCGATGGGGCCGAGCGTATCATGGTTGATGTAAGTGAGCCACTGGTTTTCCGTGGTATTGGCGGGCAGGATGGCTCCCTCCTTGCGTTCGATGAATTGCAGGTTGTATTCAGCTTCCGTGAAGTATGGGGAGAGTTCCAGGGCGCGGCGGTAATTGAGGGCGGCCAATCCGGGCTTGTTCATGCGGTAATAGGAATTGCCGATGCCGAAGCAGGCGTAGGCTCGTTCTGACCTGGAAAGCTCCGTATTGCCGCTTTCCTTGCTGAAGTAGTCGATGGCTTTGGCGTATTCTCCCTGTTCATAGGCTTTTACGCCCAGGTTGTCCGTTTCCGACGCGTTTCCGGCTGTTCCGGCCAGAGACAGGGCCAATACGGCGGCCACCACGAGAACGGGAAGCTTGGCGATGGCTTTTTTAATAGCCTGGAGCATGCGCTGGCGTTCCGCGTGCGGCAGTTCGTCCGAGGATTCCGAAGGCTTGAATGCCCTGTCGTCCCGGAGTTGAAGGATATTTTTCATTTGTTCATTCTGCTTGGAAGGAGGAATATAGGATTCAATAAAGTTGCCGGCGGAGCGCAGGAATTCCGTGGAGCTTGCCTGGCGCGGAGCGGAGGCGAGCCTGCGGAAGGCTCTCATGCGTTCCCTGGCCGTGAAGCTTTCCTTCCGGATTTTCCGGATGTAGCGGATCAGAGCCATTCCCAGCAGGACGACGGCGGGGATGTAGGCCAGGAAATACCATCCCCAGTGAGCCGGAGCGGTAAGGGCGTTCATAACGGAGGCGGGCATGATTCCGTAAATATCCGTCATTTCCGCTACCGGAATGGCGCCAGCCGGGGGGGGCGTGGCGGGAGCGGCGCCTCCGGCCGCCGTTCCTGTGATGACCGAGGCCTTCCATTCCAGGGGAATGGGGGCAGTCGTTACGGTTTTGTACTGCTGCGTGCTGGGGTCAAAAAAAGTGAGTTCAAAGGGTGGGATGGCATCCGTCTGGGCGACCGGGCGCATCATTTGCTGAAATTCCACGGTTCCCTGGATGGAGCGCGTATTCTGGCCCGGGTCCAGCTTGTTGGGAGGATAGAGTTTCCAGTTGGAGGCGTCCGTGAGGGCCGGGCAGGCGATGCTGTGGATGTTGCCTGTTCCTGTTACCCTGATTTTCACGGTAATGGGTTCATTGGCGCTGAGATCCCGCGCATCCGTGGTGGAGGAGATGCGGAAATTCCCTACGGCATTGGTGAAGGAAGAGGGAGCTCCCGGAGGGAGTTCCTGGGCTGTGATTTTCACTTCCGGAATGGCCATTTCCACCAGCACTTCCGAACGGATGAAGTTGGCGATGAGAGGATCCGCCTCCGGCAGGGCGGCGCGGGCCGTGACAGCGCCGGATGCCGTTACTTCCCCGGCGCGCAGCGGGAACAGGGTGCTCTGGAAGGTCATGACATTCCAGTTGACGCCTTTATAAAGTACGGAGCCGCGAGGCTGGCCGCGGAGCAGTTCCACCAGCGTGGGTTCAAAGCGCCAGGTAGCCAGGTTGGAGGTGGTAATGGCGGGCGCCGTGTATTCCAGAATGTATTCCGGAGCATAAATTTTCAGTTCGCAGCGGTCCGGCTGGTGGACATAGGGCTTCTGGTTATCCACATGCCAAAGCATGCCGTACGGAACTGCTGTGCCGTTCAGATTCAGCGTATTCCATTTGATGGCGCTGTACGGATAGACAGTCAGCGTCTGGGGAAGCGTGGTATAGGTGCGGCCATTGTTGGCCTGCAGGGTCAGGGAAGGGATTTCCACGGTGCCCACTTCGTCCGGCGTCACTTCAATGGCCATCAGGAAGGCGGATTGGTTGGGGGCCCCCGGCCAGCGGATGTAGTTGCCCTGGCTGACCCAGCGCAGGCTGGCGCCCTTTACACGGGGAAGCGGATCCTGGCGGGCGATGCTGCCGTCCGTCAGGATGATGAAGAGACGGGTTTGTTCTCCCGGCACAACGGCGTCGGACAGCCAGGTGGTAACCACCTGCTGAGCCATCAGCGTGACAGTCATGCAGAAGAAAAGCGAAAGAATGGCGAGCAGTTTTTTCATTGTATTGCGGGATATGGTTAAAGGGGTGGCATCGCGGATGCGGGAGGAACGTGTTAATAATCCTTATCCGGAGGAATTTCCGGCGAACGCTGGGGAACGGGGCAGCCGGGTTCAATGTCCCTGCGTTCCATCAGGATGGCTCTTGCCTCCCGGCGTTCCTTTTCCTCCCTGCTTTCCTGTTGCGCGGCTACCGGAACGGACTTGTCCCCTTCGGGCTGGGGCTGCGGTTTTTCCATGCCGGGCGTTTCAGGAAGCCTGTCTTTTTCCGGGGAGGAGGGAAGACGGGCGTTTTTCATTTCATTTTCGTCCTTCTTGCCTTCCTTGGTTTCGGCGTTATCCTTGTCTTGGTCCTTGTCTTGGTCCTTGTCTTGGTCCTTGTCTTGGTCCTTGTCTTGGTCCTTGTCTTGGTCCTTGTCTTGGTCCTTGTCTTGGTCCTTGTCTTGGTCCTTGTCTTGGTCCTTGTCTTGGTCCTTGT